>JGI24159J19872_10001440_pt1 | contig 26166 bp, 16 predicted proteins | sample Ectturendosymbi4_FD_19872 | JGI IMG/M metagenome (IMG submission 19872)
ACGACTTTTTACTGCAATTCATAATAATAGGCCAATAGCGTATGGGGGGCCCCACGTGAAATTTCGGGGGGCCTCACTTACCCTTGCCACGGCACTGCAAATAACGTTGTAAATTCTATGTACTAGAAGCGATATTAACATAAACCTACTTAATGCAGTTAATGATAACAGAGAACAGCAATTCGTAGGTACTTTATGTAGCCTTGGCTTCTATCCTTTTTTAAGTAAACTAACCAGAATGGTAAACGAAGCAGAGTCATGTATTGATCACATCTATAGAAATAATTTATCCAATGGAATGAAGCCCTATGTTAGGTTGCATGATATTAGTGATAATTATTCTACTTATTTAACAGTAAGTAAAGCTCGAAAAAACGAAATGTTAATCAAAAAACATTTAGAGACACGCGCAATGTTGGTATCATTGCTTTTGTCCAAGATCTGCACGTAGCTTAGATCCTTTACCGATGCAGTATTCAGAATGGAAGGTTAACGAAAAATTTAATTTTATTGTTAGCTCCTTGCAAAGGTTTACGAACATACGCTTGTTAGAAAGTACACTAAAAGGTAATCTAAACTTAAACAAAGGCCAGAAATAACAAAAGGAATCATTTCTTCTATAAAGCATAGAGACTACTTGTTTGGCATTTATAAGATCAAAATTACTAGCAGATTTCGCAAGGTACAAAAATTCCGAAACCATCTTACTCATATGAAAGAAATATCTAAGTGNAAATACTGCGCGCACCAATTTGCGAAAAGCAGCAGAAATTCAAAACAACTTGGGGATGAATGAATGACATTTATGGCAAAAACAAAGGTTCCAGATAACGCAAAGGTTAAATTTTGTTGGACGTGTTTGCACATTTACAGAATCAATTGTAGGTGCATTTAATGGTAGTTTTGTCTCTTTTGCACAAGCTAATTTCACCTTGATAGATCCATCTAAAAACACATACAAGCATAAAAATTTTCTTCTATCACGCCTAGTAAATTTTGTGTTTTTTCACCAGCCACTGAGGAAATACTTTCACTTAAACTCAAAGCGTCATGTGGATATGATGATATCCCGGTGCACGCTTTGCAATTGTCAAAATGTTGACTGGCACCTCTTCTATCAGATGATGTGAACGAATGCATGTGTGTTTGTGTTTTTCCAGACAACCTTAAAATTGCTAAGCAATGGCAGTCTTTAAGTCAGGGTAAATCGAACATCCCACTACAACTACAGACCTATATCAGTACTAACGTATGTCAAAATTTTGGAAAAAATGTTGTACGTAGGTCTGAACAATTATACCCATTCCACATCCATGGCCATTGCAGAACTTTACGAAAACCGTCTCCAACACCTCAAAACCTTGATAAGAAACTTATATCTTATCTTGTGGGGTTTACTTAAATATTAGAAACGCAATCGACTCGGTAAATCACTCAATATTGCTGACAAAACTTGACCACTTATGGAATAGGAAGAAACACTTTTCAACTCATGCAGTCGTATTTTTCCAACATAAGACAGTACGTTCAGGGAGAAAACACTAAATTATCTGTAAAACATTTGTTTCCACGGTCCGTAAAGGCTCGATTTTAGAAGACAGTACGTTCAGGGAGAAAACACTGAATTATCTGTAAAACATTTGTTTTCCACGGTCTCGCCCTTTGCTCTTCTTGATATTTACAAATGATTTACCCAATTCCAATGTTATGAAAACCGTATTTTTGCTGATGTTACAAAAACCGTATTTTTGCTAATGAATACCGTATTTTTGCTGCCGTATTTTTGTTGATGATGGTCTTTTTCTTCTTGCGTATGGAGGTTTCCTTCCGAGTTTGCGCAGTCGCGCAAAAAATTGCGCAGTCGCAATTTTTGGGCCATGCGGTAGCAGCGTTGGCCCATGAGCTGAATGCTAGGTTCCTTGCTCAAGGGAACAACCGGCGAGGGCAAAAAAACTACAAAACTCGGAAAAAACTACAAAACTCGGTGAGCCGTGAAATGGCTAAAGTATTTCATTGGCTAACTGCAATCAAGCTCTCACTACATATTTCTAAGACGAAATATATGTTAAATCACAACTAAGCATGTCAACGCAGATTCCTTAAAATACGTGTAAATGGCAATCGTATTTTAAGAGCTTTGAGTTATGAGTACCTTGATGCAATTTTAGAAGAGAAACTGACATGGAATGAGAATTGTAAACGACTGTGTTGTTCTATGTCCAAATATGTTGGTGTAATGTACGAAGTTAAACATTATGTGAGTAGCCAAACACTTCCTGCATGTTGTATCATAGCCTAGTAAATTGACGAGGGCAATACACAATTATTGCCTGGAGAAGAGCAGTTTAATGTCATTTACAACCAATATCGTTTGTTAAATCGCGAGATGAGATGTTTGAACACATCTGGAATTGCGACTATTAAAGTTACAAGCATTTATAAAACGCAGAAAATTCTGCAACTGAAAGATATCTAGTCTGGAAGTGGGTAAATTCATGTATAGATGCAATATATCTCAATTACTGGCTACGTTTAACAATTATTTCATGCTCAACGCAGATGTTCATCCACATAATACGATATACTAAAACTCGACAATTTACATTATCGAAAGTACGTTCAAACTCAGGCATAAAAATGTTGAAGCACAGTACATTAAAAATCTGATCACAAACCCCATTAGAGATAGAAAACAAACAGGATTTTGAAGTTTTGACAGTTCAATATGAAAATGTGTTAGTCGAGCACTAGAAACATTGTTGGCATTCTTCCTTTTTTTGTTTGTGTGCATTAACCAAGGGCATTGGTTCTAAACTACTGTCATTACGTAAATATTTCCATGAGGCATTGCTGTCATTTCTTAATTAACTTGCTTTTTTGCGTTCACTACAAATCGATAGTATTTCCAAACTTATCATAGCACGATGTGATGGTACTAAATATCCGCAGCACCCGTGTTGGCGCCATCTATGCGTGAGTTCTTTTATTACCACCACATATCTATGTTCCTGTTCCTTCATGTATCTGAGTGGTCCTTGTTCGTGACATGTGCGCTGTTCTATTCTGTTGTGTGTGGGTTTGAAGAATAAACAAAAATTAGAAGTAAATTGTTTATCAGTTATCACATTTATTCCTTTATTCATAGAAAGGCACATGAGTTGCATCACAACACAACCAGACATGCACTCATTTGAGGGCCGTCTTTTATCCTTTCCAAAATAAGGAAAGCCGCTCGTGTATGCTGATGTTTGGTTTCTGAAAGTATTTTAAATTAGGACGGAACACAGGGTTTCTATGTTACAGCCCAAGCAGACGTGCGCCTCCAACTGCTGCTCTTAAGTTAGACTAGGCTCAGTGTGGGGAAGTAGGGTTGCCGACTCTTCTTACAGCGGATACACCAAATCTAGTCTAAAAATATATCAAATATATACCATTTTTATCTGTATCAAAAAAAATCTTATATTAATCAACAATTGCTGCTGAGCAGTGGGATCACAAAGCAGTGCCATCAACTTAGCTGCAAGCTCAATTTCTGATTTCTTATCTTCAGCAGTGACAGGTTTATTAACCAATGGAAGATTCACCCTTTTAACACCTGCAACAACAGTTTCATTTCTTTTATGGCCCACCGTATTACTATGCTGTATCATAGCTGCTTTGCGGTTTGCAGTGTTCTTTTTGCGCAGTTTGCAGAAGGGATACACAGCACCAGCAGAAACTTGCTTTGCAAGCCATGCAAACTCTGTCAATCACTCTTCTCTAAATCTTCTGCCACTCTCATATGCGGAGCCAAGTTCACTTTTTTCAGAACTTTTCATTTCTCTTCCAGTCTCCTTCTCCGCTTACCCAAAGTGCACGCTTACTCCCATGTGAAGCAAAATCACTCAACTTTTCCTACATAGCTTCAACATTACCATGGTTTCTTTGTTTACGCTTTGCAATATAAAAAATAGTTTGGTTTACAGGCTCAACAAAACCCTCCGACAACAATATACCAAAAATATACCAAATTTTTCATATATACCAATCAAAAATACTGTATACATGCCAAGCACTTCAAAAATATATCAAAGTCACTTGCCCGACTGGGACGCCCATTCTCAAATGTTCCAAAAACATAGTTGAAATCCGCCGCTGGTTGGACCAGATTTCACTCCACCAAGCTGTTATCATGTGGTTTTTAGAGCAACTGATCTAGGATTTCAATAGTATCATGGCTCTGATCGGCACAGATTTTTAAAGGGTGATTGTGAAATCTTACAACGGCAATGCTAATTTCATTCTGTACTGCACTTTGATCAACACTCTGTTAAGAACAAAGTAGAGTCAAAGCTCGTGAGTTGAAGCTCTTAGATTTGGATGTACGTTACCAAGAGATTGCCTTCTTAAAATTTGAAATTTTGTTCACATGTTTTAAATATCCAACAAAATCTATCAGTTGCTTCTATTGACAAATTAAACTATAAATCAACGGGCGTTGAGATGGATGCTTTTTATCACGTTTCACATGTTTCAACACAGTCCCGTCGCAACGAAGGGGCTTTGGTGGGCTTAGCTCCCCCAAACAAAGCTCCAAGCACCCCCAAATTGAAATATGAAACACTACAAATCAGTGTTTTTTTTGTCAAATTTAGAATGTAAAGCCCCCCTATTGAAGACTTTCTGGCGATGGTTCTGTTCCAAACATTCGTTGGTCGCACGTTAGACTGAAAGAAACAGTACGTGAATCTGCGTGTGCTTGATCGCAACTCTGCTTGCGCGAGTCTTTTCAACCTTTACCTACAGGGTCTTGTCTTAACTGGAATTAAATTTAATAAACGATTTTAACCATTGATACAGAAATACTTCGCAACAACTTTTTGTTGTCATATCTGACAGAACAGAAATGTGTTCTATGGTTTGTAAAATAAGCTCAAATATTTGGACGACTGCACAAGCAATATTAAAACTATAGGCAGAGACAATCAGGGTTGCGGAGTCGGAGGTAAAATATCCGATTCCGACTCCAACTCCCACCTTTCCGAAATTTCCGACTCCCGACTCCGACTTTCCAAAACTTCCGACTCCGACTCTTTAACGTAAAGGGAATGAAATTTGGCTGATAAAATCACTGGAAACCGTGGTGAACAGCAAGAAATCTCTGTTTCAACAAAAGTCTCAAAAGAAATTGTACAATTTCAACAGGAATTCCCAGTTTAGGTGTGATGTAAAAAATGATTCAATTGCACCACTGCGACTCCGACTCCCTGTGTTGTTAGGAATTCGACTCCACCCAAAAACCTCCAACTCCTTGCGAGTCCAACTCCGGCTCCGCAACCCTAGAGACAATGTATTTGTAATACACTCAAACGCTGCATTGTTACACAACAGCAGTAACTCTTCACCAGTGGCGTAACTATAGGTTTGAGCCAGGGGGAAATCGCTGAAAGGAGCCCACTATCCACTCTAGAGGGCCCACTGGACAGCACCCAGAAAAAATCGTTGAGAAATGATAATGAATCAGGATGTGGATGGCTATACTAAAAACAGAAATTACCGGAAAACACTGAAAAACGCAAAAAACAACCTACTGAAAACTAAACGAATATTTAATACCGAAATATAAGGTAAGTGGGGGCCCGGTTTTTGCATTTATTTTGCCAGGGGGGCGATTCGCACCCCTGCCCCCACGTCAGTTACGCGACTGTTCTTTACAGAACTGCTGCTTCTTGCCAAGTCCTGTTCCATACTTGGAAAACCGTGTTTTACCGCTGCATATATTCATGATTCAATTTTTGAGCAACGATAAGAAGAAAAAACAAATACTGTATGAATATATAAAACAAGTACTACAGACGAGGTCATGCATTCTGATTAACGTCAAGACATCATAATGAGCTGCTAATGCAGTACCTTTGTTCCATATTTTCACAAACAGTAAACACGTGTAAAGCATATTAACATAAGAGTTCACACCTGAAAGCGATTCCACAACATTTTTGAAACGCTAAAAGTGTCTTGGATTCAAGCGACCTTGCAACTTGGTTATTGATTGCCCAGTCGTAATCACTGACGAAAACTTAGCATTTTTTCCTGCGATGAAAGCTCTTCATCAGGAAGTAAAAATTTGTGCAAGTAAAGAAGAAGGAAGAGCGAGTAGCTCTTGCAAAACATGGCAATCTCGTTTGCGATGTCGCTCAAATTTACGACTATATCATACTTCTGAAGCAAAAGTATTCATTGCACTTGCCTACAACATCAGTTTGCTGCGAACCTCTCTGCCTCAGACACGAAACGATATTTATTAGAAAAAAAAAAAAATAATCCCAGCGAAGTCTTACCCCGCATATCCTTGAAAAACACACAGCATTTAGTCACTAATGTGCAACACAACGGGCCATTTCAACTATTATACATGGAATGGTTTAACACAGTTGTTGATAGACAAAACGTGCACAGCTGTGAAAATTGTAAAGCTCTGAATGTCGAGCCACTTCTCTAGATAGAGAGGTCTCAGCTACGTTGGTTCTGCCATGTGTCCAAAATGCCGCATCAAAGATGGACGAGGCGAGTCCCGTTGGCTAAACCTACGGGAAAGCGGCCCAGAGGTCAACTACGGATCAGGTGGTGTAATTACATCCTCGACGTGACTTGGTCCAGGTCTGGTGTGGAGCCAGCAGAACTACACGGCTTTGCTGAAATCCGTGAGGCATTTCCGGTTTTTCAACTACCCCGTGACCCTCCCCAGAGGAATAGCGACTGTGAAAATAAATTGACGACGGTTGGCAAACTGAAATACCGTATGTTATTCACTGACGATATTTGCTTGCACTTGAATGAATTACTGTTTATTTTTACATGATGTATAGTAGAGTCGTAGGTTTGATTTCTTTGATAGGTAGTATAAGGTGTGAAATGAAAGCTTTCTGTCAAAAGCAGACACGCTTTTGGTTTCAGCCATAAAAAGTGTAGAAGAGACAAGCAATAGATGAAGCCATACTTTACACGAACCAGTCGAGATTCGTTTGCCTTTGCAAAAGTAACATGAACACATCAAGTACAAATAGGTTTTGGCGTAGCGAACACGTCTGCATGCTCTGCAGAACACGATTACCTTCAGTGAGCGCAGGTGAATAACATAACGGTTTTCTGGACAATAAATACAACCAGCAATGTTAACCTGCTGTATGAAAGTACTGGGGCACATGTAGATCACCGCGAATTTGTTTCAACATGGTGGTTGAAGTTGGCATTGTGGGAGATTTATTTACAAACAGTATTTTGATTCCGGCAGGCATTCACGAGCGGGTTAATAGCCTGCGATGATTTGAGGCAAAGTTCGAAGGTTCCCATAGCTGGCAACTTAAATCGTGTTGTACTTAATAACAATTCCAAGGTTTTGATGTCATTAACCAATGTGGAATAGTCTAACATAGTGGTTTTCAATCAATTTGTCCAACGTGACCCATTCTAATAACCCACTATAACCCAAGGAACCCATCTAAAACTCGAATAAAGCAAATGTAATATAGCTCTGTACATAAAACATCTACTTCCACAAATGGTTCACGACCCCTCTGGGGGTTGCCCCCAGGTTGAAAACCACTAGTTTAACGTAAGCCCTTGTACATCGCTGCTTCACCACGCTCTAGTCTGTTAAATGCAGTCCTGGCCAACAAACAACAACAAAGTTCAAACGAATGCAAAACAACTAGAGCGCTGAGGCTGTGTTAAACAGAAAACAAAAGTTAAATTGGAAAAACGAGGAGAGGGGAGTTATTTGCGTTTAAGGGTCCTTACTAAAAAAGAACACGTTGAAAAATAACATGAAACTAAAAGTACAAAGAGATGGAGCTTCAAACCACGCTGAGTACGTTGCAATCTCGATTATTCTGGAGTCAGAAACAAAAGAAGAAATTAAAGCGTATTCTCTTTTGGAGTCAATAATAATGGTTTGGAAAGTGACTTGTGTATTGTATATGACCACACCATTCACTCCAGCGAGACACTGTTGCCGACACCTTCAACATCTCCGAGATAAACTCTCAAGAGATTCTGGAAAACAAGTTTATTATGAGCGTTTTGAGTTTTTTGGTTGAACTTTTGTCATGCAGCTTTATAAAAAGATAAAACAAAAGCATTTTAACCGCATAAACTTTGTTTCTTTAGCATACCGGCTGAGGAAGCTTTTCATACTCTGTCTTGAGAATCTTGAAGCCATTACTGTCGACACCACAGTACATGACGACCAGATCACTAATCTTATCAAGACTTTTGGACAAGAGCGCAATATCTTCTCTAGAAACCGAGATGTGATCCAGAAACACGGTAGTAACCTGCTCAGAGGCGTATGATTAGAATCATTTGTAAATACCAATAAAATAGTCCACTGGAAATAAAAATGTCATAGTTAAGTGGCATCAAAATTTCAAGAATATTTACGTGAAACATTATCGTTTCATTTTGCCTTAAAACAAACAGATAAAATTGGTATCACCATCAAATCTAGCTTTCTCTGAAATAAGTTGTGAAGAATCGGAAAGACTCTCAGTGCAAGTGGCAGCATTTTAGTTAAAAGTGATAACTTTACAAAGTTGACGAGAGTTTCAAGCCTGCAACGGCCTTTACACCAAACCGTTGACACGTCGTTGAGGTTAACTTTTATATTTGTTTTCGACAAAAGTGCGTCTCGAGAAATGCTACAGCATTTTAACCGTTTGCTTAAAAAAGTTAGGAACTTATTTTTTCATTTCACTTCTTCGGCCCAAACTTAACCCTGACTTTGCTATGCTTTCTTTGCCAATGCTAACAGGATAACGGTCTAATCTATCTCAATTTGCCTGCCAAATACCCAAACAATTAGGGTAACTCATTTGTTACAAGCTATCCCAACAGTTGTCTCTGGCATCATTAATTATATTAGTTACATTTTAGGCGCCACGCGTAGAGTGACGTAATATTTTCCCAATATTTTAATGCCAATAGAACCGGACTTATTTCAGTAGTTTTTGGAGGAACCGGTATTTAGTGTTGTATTTGTCTTAAGTTGACTCACGCTATTTAGCGCTGCAGTGTCGCCAGCCAGTTCTTACATACTCGGATAAATACTATTTTCTTCAGCATAGCGCGGTTAGGTGAAGTTTAAACTTGAAAGGTCACTCGTGGCTATTTGCCATACGGGAAGGCCAAAACTTCCTGCTTAATCCAAGGGTAAAAGCACAGTCCAAAAAATCGTGTAATTTATCGATGACTGCAGCAGCAAAGAGAGCTCACTTGGTTTTTCCGGCCCGACAATCCACTGAGCAGTTCACAAACCGCTCCCTCACTTTGCTTCTCAGGAGAGCAGCCACGCAAATGAAAATGATCGACAGTGTCGATGCATTTTGCAAGCTCAGCAGCTGTTTCGCAACTCAGTCGCGGAACTCCAATGTCGAGGCTTTTGATCTGTTAGAAAAAGGCGCCAATTGTAGGAATCACATTTTCAAGCGATGACTGAAAATTTAGGTTATCTCGCGTGATGGCAAAAAACTAAATTATTTTAATCAGCTTCTAATTTTAAAAAATTTAAAAATATAATGCGAAGCAAGCAAAGATCAATCAAGGTAAAAATAAATTAAAGAATTGTAGGTGCTTATTCCAATGATTAGAAAACAGAAAAATATACGACATTTAGCAATAGGTTTTGTACATTAAACCGCAAGAACATGACTTTTCTAAATTAATGGTCATAAGCAAACCTCTTTACTAAACCACCCACAACTTTTCAGAAATATCATCGTTTTTTAAATTCCCATCAAACCTACACTACAAATATTGAAAGCCTTTGATTTTACAACCAAAATTCAATGTTAAGCACAGAATATGTGCAGAAAGTGCTGATCATAAATACTTTACACACCGAAGACAAAATAACAGTTCTACAAAAGCCAGATGCAGCAACTATGGAAAAGTGCGCTGTTTATAACCTACTGTATTAGCAAATTTTGACGTTTGTCAGACTTTTCTGCGTTTTTAGCACTCTGTGTCATCATTAGCGTGCATCGTGATTTATTTTAGATAGATACCCATGTGTTTAAGCCGAGCACTGAGCAGCACAGCTGTTTATGCTAAAGGAAACATTCACATTTTACGTAAGACAAAGAGGGGCGGGTTTTCCAATTCCTACGGTTTTATATGGAAGGAGGGTTACTGAGGTGATTACATAACCAATTTTTCCGAATAAAGCTTTGCAACAATAGACATCACTTCATGGAAGAAGGCTCGGAAGAGGAGACACCTGAGTTAGACAGCAGCGAGATGAACATCGAAACTCAGCAACGTCATCCGATAGAAAACATCTTCGAATATTGAGATCGCGTATACACTGCTTCTTGAAATAAAACCTCGATACTGCACTAAAACCGCTTGTGTTGTGTTTTTTTGGGGGGAGTAAAACAAATGCGCATGTAATTACGTGGGAGGGTTGCTTTGTGCTTAAGGTTGATTAAAGATGTTAAAAAGAGGGAAAATCGCTCGCGTAATATGTGAATGCTCCCGAAGAAGATGCAAGAATGTTTGTGCGGCGCACTATAGAGAAAAGGTGGTTCATGTTCATGTGTACTAAATGTGCTTCCGTGAGTTTCAGGGAAAGTTTTAGGAAATACATGATAAATTTTCCAACTATAATAGGGCTGTTTACTTACAGAGGAATTTCTCCTCCCGACTGCCTTAGCTACTTTCATCAGATCTTCGTCGGAGATGTCATTTACGGAGAAGCACAGCTCCTTCATTTTCAAAACTGCTTCTTTAAAAGCCAGCAGCGTTGACTCGCTCATTGGATTTCCCCAGTTCTTCACATTATAAAGTGCAAAAAATTTCATCTGAAAAGAAGATGCAGCCAGACTGAAACCTACGTATAGCCACTCGTTTTTCAGGTTGTGCTATTCTGCAACTGTCATTTTCAACTGTTTTATGTGTGTTTCGTCTGAAGTTGTTGCAACTTTGATGCACAAAAACATATCAACATGAAGCACTAAACGTTTCTGAGAAATCTTGTCAAATATTGTGCATCTGAACGTAGCAAAAGACAGCTTACGGACTTGCAATTAAAAAGCAGCAATTAATGAGCCACTGGAACGTCTGCAATCTGCTTGACTGCAATGTGCATGATGACTTGTAAGTTACATTTTGCGTTGGAGCCGTGGCAAGAAAGTTGCACTCTCAATTCTTTTTCTATACGGTTTACATGACATCTGTTGTTGAACGACGTATACTTCCTACGCCCCACCGTTTTTTTTGCATTGTTGCTCGCCTTTTGTGCTAACCAGCAATTTCTTCTTGTTTACACCTGTGGGTTTCGTTCTGCAAGCTCTAGGGCAATTATTCAACTCCATGCCAAGAACCTCGTATAAAAATCTATTATGAAAAGGCGGGATTTGCGGGTCTGCAGCAGGAACAACAGTGCTCGAAAAAATTTAACTTTGTCGGTGATACAAGGCCAAGTTACCAGGATCTGATAAAAGATTTTTCTAATTTTTACAACTCAAGTCCACGCTTTGGCAACTAACTTACTACCATTTATAAAATGCAAAAAATTCTCCAACTAAAAGATATATACAACGTTGAAGTGAAAAAATCCATGTACAATATACTACCTCGCAGTTACCTGCTACGTTTAATAATTATTTTTAAACTCATTACAGGTGTTCATTCATATAACACAAGACAAATCAAAACTCGACAATTTGTTTTATCAAAAGCACGTTCAAACTCAGTGCTAAAATGATAAAATGTAGTGCAATAGAAATCTGGTCAAAAATTCCTCCGGAGATAAAAAATAAAACGTGTTTGGCACTTTTCTGGCAGAGTATAAAAAATATACTCAGCTACTAGAATCATACGTTGTGTTTTTATTTATTGCTGTACAGTGTACATAAACCAAGTGGATTGATTTAATTACGTATCGCTGTTACAGTGGAAAGCGTCAAATCATGAAGTTTCTCTGTTATGTATTACATCGTTTGGCTTTTGTTGCGTTCACAGCAACTGGTCGCATCAAACCAGTGTATGAAGTTGTGGGATGCCTATAATCTATAAATACAAAACAAGTGCATTTCCGTTCTCATGCATACACTGACGAGTTATTTTCCGCAAAGCATGATTGCGCGACTGGTTCTTAACCTGCTTAAATCTCGTGACACTATTGCGGTGCTGCAGCGGTCTATAGCTTTTGACGCATTTCCTCTTTGGCATTCACAAATATTTTTGCATGTATCATAACAGTAGCCTAAATGTTTAATGTGACAAATTTAAACCGTTTTATTCTTCTGGCTTGTCCTTGCCTGCAACGCATTTTACTTCAATTTACTGTATAACAGCAATCCACATATTACATTTTATACCCAGAGCAAAATACTAGCTGTTATACACTCTTCCCTTTACACTATAAGCAGCTTCGTCCTTGGGAGGTCTGCAGCTTAGATGACCCTTGGTCCTTCGCAGCCTCCAACTCCCTCGTGCATTCTATACATCGATGTACTTGGAAGTCATTGCAGTTCTTCATTATAATAGTTACAATGGCGACATTCATGCGCGTGTCTTAAAAGCTTGATTTCATCAAAGTACAGTAAATGCCTTAGCGCCATCAAGCGTATACTCTCTACTACCGCCATGTATATATCCTCGTCTTCTTTCGTGTGTTTTTGTGTTTCTCTTTACTGCGATGCATGTTTAAAGTCTAGCGCTTTGCGTGTGGGAGTGAAGACGTTACACACGATACAATACAATTTCTTTCTTTACTTTCAGCAGCCCATTGATATATTTTCTTAACCCATGCTATGACTAAACCTTGACCCAGCCAGTGAAAGTCATTGCTGAACTGGTTCGCAAGTTGACCGCTGTAGGTGTTCTGCCCAGAACAATCGTACGTCATGCGTACGAAATGCTCAACATGTGTATGCTGTTTACACCATCAACCCTAAATAAAGACTTTAATTAGGTTTTTCAAAATCAATTCGAATGTCTCAAAGTTGATCTTGGCGTTTAAAGAAAATGTTCATTACTTTGCAAGGTTAAAAACACGACACTGAAACAAGTGATTGCAAAACTCTTCAATTTGAAACCATGAATATGCACTTTAAAAAGTAAGCGTAAGCAACGTCGGTGGATTCCATCAATCAAAATGTTCTCAGAGTCATTAGCGGTTGAAGAGCAGTATGATGCAAAAGGGTGCATATTGAAAAGCTCACCTAATCCTTGCCCTTCACATGGGTTAACTTTTACACAAGTGTTTATGCGGAGTGTTGCTCATTGCAAATCAGAAATGTTTGAAATGTTTGTTAAATTCATGCCGGCCTCCATAGCATTAGCGTCTCACTATAATACTGAGTTCGGCAATTGTGTTGCCAGCCTATTCGTTTTGCTCCACTAGTTTTCATGGCAGAGGCATTTTTATCAAGATATTTTCACTTTTTCAACCTTATTAAAATACATATGAAACTCAAGAAGTTACAGGTTTTTCTCGAAGTGCAATTTTCTTCCAAATCATCTCCGCTCCTCTTTCCGTGATTTCTGTGCTCGCCAAGTTAATGGAGTCGATTTTTTTTACACACATTGAGATTTTTTCCGCCAGTTTATCATCAACAATATTTCCTCTCAAATCCACTGAAGACAGCTGCAAATTGCAAGTACATATTTGCAATTTCTTTGTTGCTAAATACTCTTACTAAAGTTTAATTGACTGGTATATTAGATTTTTCTTGTACTTCTTATTATGAAAATATATTTTTTTCCATTGTTGAAATATTTTTTTATCTTTATATCTTTTACTTACTATTATGAGGACATTTTAATGAAAAACATGGAATTGCGTATAATAGTTTCAAGTTAACAAAAATCAATTTAACACGAAATTGCTGTAAATGTTGTTTCAACAAAAATTTCAATTTTTTAATTTTTTTCTAATACACCTTGACTATCAGCTAACAAGTACGTAGCACAGAAGCGATATGTTTATATATTTTCAGTTGGAATGCTTAACAATGGCGAGAGTAGACACTTGACATTAAACAGACCTACGGAAACATGCCGTGGGATAACCCAGCGTGTTTCTAGAAAGCCTTTGCAGCAGTTTCATTGATGACCAAGTTAATTCAGCTCAATTATGTGCAGTTTCACCTTGTAAACTGAAATTTTTCTGCTTATGGGACATGAATGGATAGCGCAAAAAGTTTCAAATTCACATTGTTTTTCTAGCACAAAAAGTTTCAAATTCACAAAAAAGGTTATCGGCTTGAAGTGGATCACTTCTGCCCAAAGATATCAGGAGGGACATGTCAATGACCGTCTGAATGGGCTAACAAGCAAATACTACGTCAGTGGTTTTCAACCTGCTGAGGGTCGTTTGCCATGTTTCTTGGGGTCGCGAGAGCTTCTGATAAAAATATTCATAATTACTTCTAGATTTATATATTTCGTATATGGAAACACTTTTTGTCGTAGCCAAAACAATAGGATCACCTGACACTGACACCTGGCAAAAATGATAGCCTACTGTTTCATTAAAAATTGTTCTAAGTACGGTTGTGACCATTACAATTTTTGAGTGTGATTATGAACATTGCAGTACTGTTGCGTTTGGCAATGCACGAATAACTTTGCGACGTAAGTATGTGCTGTGGTTGTAAATTGTAAATTAGGTATATGAAAGCGATAGCTAACTTGGGAGTTATTCGCGTTTTCGATGAGTTGTGCAGTGGAGTGATTTGTATACGGTACGGGTCTCTCTCGTTGATGCTGCCATGAATTTAATAAATGAGTCTTTGTTCAACAAAGTGTTATCGTACTTTACTTTAAAGTCATTGTGATATTCTATTGTGCAAACACAACTGCATTTCAATATGCCTGCCTGGAAATTTTCAGAAGGGGGTCGTTAGGTTAAATTGGGTTGCAAAATGGGTCGCCGCATGAAAAAGGTTGAAAACCACTGTGCTACGCAAACGTTTGCGCCAGCTGCCTATCATAAGCAGTAGATCGAATTCTCAGTGAATAAGTTGCAACACGGACGCTCGATTATGCAACGTTTTTATGTGTAGGAAAAAGGTCTTGTTACAAAAATAAAAGGTGTCATTCAACATCCAGTCGATAAGCGGAGAGGAAACAAAACGGGGTCTACTCACGAATAGTTTCCTCATCAGAGAAACGGAGTGGAACAAGAGCAGGAGACTGTCTCCCTGGAAGCGCGGAGAACTCATGATTCCAACATCCAGTTGTCTTTCTGAGATATCGAGTTTGAAAAGGTGCATCAGAGCGTTTACATCTGACGGATATACCTTGTCAGCCAACGTCACGGTTTTTGGAACATAATTGTCGACTTCACGCAGAAGGTTGTCGTCGGTGGTTTCTTTCAACCAACCACCAACTTGGAAAAGTGTGTGGATCCTTTTGCTATAACAGTGGGAGCCTTTTGCAAACTCTGCCGCTTCAACTGCCCGATCTCGAAGGATTCCTCGCTTTCCCGACCATTCTTTGCATTTATTCGGGATAGATTTTGTGCACAGTGAAAGAGCAAGGTTCGTTTCGTTGCACAAGCCGAAAAGGAAGCAAGTAAAAGATTCTTTGTCAGTGTCCAGCATGTTGCGTAACCTGAAAAACTCACGAAACTCGTCGATAGTGAGTTTTGTCACAGCATGCAGAGCAGCAAAGAAGTGTTGCCAGAGTATGTGATAGAAGTCGGTTTTGCATATAAAGCCGATTCTGGTTTCTTCGGATCGCATGAATATTGACTTCAAACCGTCGCCGATGCCGAAGCTTTCAAACCCATCTTTCCTGTTGGTAAATTTCGACCAAGCAAAAGCACAAAGCTTATCGAGTTCGTTTCTGTCAGTGCCGTTTTCCAGTTTATTCACGCAACATTCCATGGCGTAAATAAGAATTCCTGTCACGGTGCGCAGATTCACTGCGTTTTGCTCATCTTCAAGCGACAATTCCAAGCAATGCATCACAACAATACATACGAACGGCACCTTACATATTTCGCGTAGGTAGGCATTTTGATCCAATCTTGCCTTCACATTAAACCACTTTTCGGGGCACATGGCTTTCCCGATGTCATCTTGGTCGTTCATACTGAAACCTAGCGAAGCCAGGACTGTTGGAAATTGTATTCTTTTTCGCAGTACTTCAGCAGTGCTTTTTCTTGCGGTGCAGAGCTTCTTCGCATATTTTAAGAACCTTCCTGTCAGCAAACAGAAGATGTGCTCAGCAGCCTTGTGAGTGTCTTCAGTACTGTAACGTTTGTCTTTAACTTGGCTGAGTTTGGCCGCACCTATCTCCTCCAATCCATCCAGCAAAATCAAACACCCCGCTCCAGATGTCTCTATCAGGCCTTTGAGGGCTGCAGCACCGTTTTCAGACGAAATTTCGCACTCGTTTCTGCAACCACTTTCTGCTAAAAGAAAGTGAAAAATGGTTGTCTTTGTCTCATGGTCAATCTGTTTGCAATCGATATAGAACACCCACTTGACATCGGAGGAAACGTGTTTGTCTAAAATCTTGGTGCCCAAATGCTTGATGGCAGTCGTTTTGCCTATACCTGCAGGACCAACCAGCATCACGACATTTTTATGCTTTTGGATAAAGTCTTGTTTCGCTTCCTTAGTCAAGCAGTAATTCACAGATTGTTGTTCAGCGTTTCTTTTTGCTTCCTCAAAAACATTTTCCAATTTCACAGTTGCAGCCTTCCTTGAGAAATTTTGGAGTTGAATATCTTTGTATATGGGTGGTACAATATCGCCAGCGCACTTGTACACAGGTAGCAATTTCTCCCCACATTTTTTCTTTGCTGCTTGATAAATAGCTTCTTTCAAAATGTTTATAGAATCACTGGAACACTCAGCGGCTTTACCTAAAAATGTTTAAAATTTCATTTGGCATAACCTGCCGTGTTGCAGAGCTATTCTGCCAACAAACTGGGCGAAGTGCTTAATATACAAAAATACTTTTAAGTTTGCGAGAAAAAGTGCATTTCCATATCAACAGTACATCACGTTTGCGAATCACACGTGTACAGATGAATACCGTCCTATTGCTGATGGATCGAAACGCTAACATTTTCAAAACGCCCAAAGTTTTTGACAAGTCAACGGCAAATTTCCTTATCCGAGATTGTTTATTGAATTTCCACCAAACTTCCACTCAAAACCAGTATTGATCATCGCTTTAAAAAATTGATGCATGAAAATTGCTGCTTTTAGGATTGCACTCGGAAGACGTTTTATTCAGATACGATATAACAATGACAAATTGTGCCATTTTTTATCAAAACACACATAAAGGGCAATGAAAAAGCTTTTGCTTTGTTAGAAACAGAGAAAGGTAAGGCCAAGCATTCCTAACAAAAAACAACCATTTATCTAACAGAAATCTACGCCTGCTGTACTTCGTTGAGACTGAACAAAGCAAAGTGGTGTATTATGTTTTCGTTTAAATATCGTCAGAATGCTACCAAAAAACTTGAATATTGCCATGTTGCATTTTTGCAAAGCTGTTTGCCGACCGTGTCCATCGTACAAATCAACAGCTTCAAAAAAGAAAAAAAAGTTAATTCCTGAATGCAAAAGGACGAAATTGCTCATCACAACCAGCAAGGAAAAGAATAAAAAGTTTGTCTGTGTGTATATTTAAGATTGCAGCTCATAGCAACCAGAAAATTTAAGGTTTTCAAAGTTGGAGTGATACTGCCATTACTTTCAGGAATGACTAAAATACTTTTGTTTAATTAACCGCGCATGATTCATGTGAACATATAATTACTATACTCACACGCAAGAGCGTTTGCTTGGTCAGGACCGGGGTGCTGATGCAAGTGTAAGTCACCAGCAACAAAATTCTCGGTTGTGATGTTGCAACTCTGAGAGGAGTGATACATGTGTACATCCCCTGTGTATACTCTGTTAGCCTGGACGTTGTAACTCTGACTTGCAGTACGGTGATTTGTTTGATTCGGTTTCTCGTCAACCTTCTCTGGGCTGGCCATTCTATTTCAAAAAAAGAGTTGGACATACACGTCATTAAAACACATAAGCATAAAAGGACTCAAAGTTTTGATCAGTTGTGCTGCTGTTGAAAAAGAACCTGCTCATTAAAATGTATTTCAGAGTAAAACATAAAGCAAATCAAATCCATATTTACGGGCTAAAAGATTATTCCAACAGCGCAACGTCAATTCCATTTTATGTTTCGTCATATTTACAGCACAGTTATAGTGGCAACTATACCTGCACATGTGTGCAGCAGATTAATGCACTCTTTAATGCGTGACCTTTGTTTCACAAAAAGAGTAACGCAATCTCTGTTCAGAAACTATTCAAACTTCTGCTACTAAATACAATCGAAACGTCATGCGCACCTCCTTTTCTTAGCTTTTCTGATCCTTTGCATAATCACAAGTATTCAATTACAGAAATTGGTTTGTTGATTGGTTTTCGATCACATCACCATAGCACTGCAAAACTAAAACAAGATTTTGTAATTTAGTAAGGCCAAGATTAATTTGAACAGAAAATGCAAGAAACTTCTGGAATAAAAACGGCACTCTGATCCAAATATATGTTATAGAGCCTAACGAAGAAGTGTATAATATATTTGTGGGCATGGTCGCAGAGACAGACATATTAATTGCGTTGCAACTTAAAACTTCAGTTTGTCTTACGCTCACCAAAAACTTACGTAAAGTTGAAATATTCAAACAAGCAGCGAAAGTTAGGGTTGCACAAACTTTACAACAGTGAAGTATCCAGCCACACACCGTCTTAACGGATTACAGTAAACAACACAAGCACGACAACATTAGTTGGTATAGTTCATGTATCGCCCAGTGACAATTGCATCTCGACCCTAGCACAACATATATCTCCTTTTGATCATATCTGCGATAACAACAACTCACATCTGTGTCAATGTCATCAACTCGGACATCTAGTTGCCTTATTGCCCAGCAGGAGTTCCCGGCAATCGAAACTGAGAAGTGCGAAACAACAGCTTCAGACTACTATCTTACATGACTTGTTCGCATAGAGACCTTCTAGTAGTAAATCACTTGGTCCAGCTCCATGCTTGCTTTTCATTGTACTTTTATTCTAACAGTTTTAATATGACTTTAACTTGCAAATTCTCGGCGCGTAGCTCTTTCCTGCTGCTCTTTTGTGGCCACTGTACAACATTGTACTCTATCACTAACAACGGCACAGGACAAGATTTGTATTGTTCGTTCATGGCTACGAAACCTTTTCATGAAACTTAATTTTCGCTCCGTGGAAATTTTCTCGGTGACTGAGATTGTGAACAGACAATAGTGAGTGACACGTATTATTTGCTGTGGGGTTTACTATTGTCAGAGCTTGCTGAGTCCAGTTTGATGAATTGCACACGATGTGTACAGAAGCAAATATGATGAAATCAGGTATTATTCAATTCAGATGCATTTCACTTACCTTCAACCTGCTTGAAACAAAGTTTGCTACATGGAATGAGATACCTTTGCAATAAATTTTGCGACATGGGTATATGCTATATGCTGGTCACAGCGTTTTTACGGGTTTTACGCACAATTTCCTTTGTCATCTGAAAACTGTACTTTCTTGATAAGCAAGATTATAAAAAAATTAAACCTATAATAAAGTCCTGTTAATTGGAAAAAAATAGGAAACCGCTGTATAAATTTTGACTGTGAAACGACACAATTTGTTTAGTTTTGCAATAGAATCGTTTGTATTTGACAAAAACAAACGAAGTATGATGACTGTACTGTATGCATATATCGTTCAAAAATAGCACTTTTTGTAAATACAAGACAGGGATCGAAATACTGTAAAGCACAAAAACAGGCACATTACATTTCCTTTGTGGTTCTCAAAATGGTTTCCAGACCTTGGATGGTTTTGCCTGAAAACAAGGGCTTCGTACCAACGAACAACTTGGGAAGTCTTCGGGTATATTAGCAAACATAAAGTCAGAATTTTCATATTTTTTCCTTTAACAAAAAAGTTTGTCAATTTTTTCGCGCCAGGTTAATCAAAAAAACGACGCCCGTCGTGTAATGATTGTGGACATTAAAAATTGAAAATATAATGTTGCTAAAATTTTTTGGGGTTGTTCCTTGATGGTCTACCCAAAGTGTTTAAATAGTCACGACGCTACTGTCTCTAAGACATGTTTAGCGTGATTTTCAGCATTTAGACACAAAAATTTCTGGGGCCTGTCACCTTGGGTTCTTGTAGGCATGACTCCTCTGCCTTTTGGGCGAGATTCGTAGCTTTCAAACAATTTCTGTGGGCGACTAGCTTCTTTTCTGAGAGTTAACAGAGCAGAAACGAAGATGTTCAAGTCTTCATCACGCAGCAATCGTCTGTATGCTCAATAAAATGTTTCATGTTTTGATCAAAATCCGCACGTGGAACAGCGTAAAATTTAAGGTTTGCGAATATGCAGTTGGAGCTAGAATAAAAAGCTGGATTTGAAAAACCCTTCCCTGCGTGCCCCTAAAATTCTGGCAGAAGGTTTTGTCAACCTTGCCAGTAAAGCCTTTTACCTTATCTTGCTCGCTTGGACGAATCACAGCTGTCTAACCCTAAAAACCAACAGTCATTAAATAACCTGTTGAGTTGCAGTGCCGGCAGTCACTTTGGAAGAAGTTAGCAGTTTTATTTGCGGCGCAAACCTGCGGTGCTATCCACCACCGATGCTATACACTGGAAAGAAGAAAGTACCAACATCTACATTCATGGCTTGTGGTTTCATATTAATCCGTGGTTTATATCATTCTGACGAGCCATTCGTGATGTGGAGACTTCCAAGGCCTTAGACCAGTGGTTCTCAACCGGCGGACGTCAATAAATTTCTAGGGGGGCGCGAGCACTCAAGCGTTGCACGACATGGAAAGTTTGATCAATAAATTTACCAATAAATACATTTGCTTTTACAACTTTTTATAGCCAGGGGGGCTTGAAACAAGGACAATTAAGGAGGCGTGGTAAAAAAAAGTTAAGAACTACTGCATTAGACGGTTTTATGTCTATAAGATTGTTATACATAAAACTGACATCACGCTTTCCTGGGTTAAGGGCTGCAGTTTCCAGCAAACCACCAACTATGCGAGCAATTCTTCATCGCATCTACTACTTTATTTTAACCTTGTTGTAGAAAACCATTGAAGGTTACCAAACCTGGCTGCGTGTTTGCACAAAACGTCAACAGACGCTGAAACTCACTTTTCACCGGTACATAAAAACAATCTTATGCAAAAACCTTATTAGAGCAACGTAAGTCGCGACATCGTCTTTCTTTTGAGAAAAACAAATCGTGCATCAACTCATTCAACGAACTTATCAGTATTTCCAAAGCATCATGCTTGAAGAGTTTTTCAGCAGCATTTCCGCTTATCGCCGCACATGCTGGGATGCAGCGGTTTAAAGAGCTTCAGCTTCATCTCGCGCAGAGTGTCGCCCGTTGCGCTGCTTTGTAAAACAAACCATGTTCGCTCCTTCCAAACATTAATCAAAATGCTCCACTGCTGCCTAGCTCGATATTGACAGTAACACCACTGCGTTTAGAAATGGCCTCATCGCGAAGCGACATAGTGTATAGACATGACAAAACCCCATTTTCGAACCAACGTTTTACCCATTAACGACACCAAACAAAAATCCGCTCTACATCAGCACCAAAACGAAACACTCATCACCAGCTACTGTGAAGAATTTATCAAACGTCATACATATGTACACTACATATCCAATCTCACATGTTGAAGTCAACGAGGGCCTTGAATTTGACATACATAGGTGTCTACGTGACCGTAAGAGATTGAACTTGCTTTTCTTTACACAAGTAGTTAAACAAATTTATGACGTGGCATAATACGACACTGAGCCACTTTATCTTTTGAAGAAACACTAATTGCGCTGTATAGAAATTTAGAAGGTCGATGGTACTCAAGCCAGGTTTTTTTTTAAGGCGTTTTAGGGACCCGAATCGGGTCCCTAAAATCAGAGAAAATCGGGTTCCTAGAATCAGAGAAATCGGGTCCCTACAGATCCATACCGCGTACTTAACATTTTCCTTAAAAAAACAAAACTGCTTAAGCTGTACTGGAATTTCACTAAATATTTGTTAGGAATGGCTATGTTACTAAAAAATTAAAATTTTTGCTTTTTGTAAATAAAACACGTTTGCAAACTTTTTTTCAACTTGAAAAAACTTAATTCCTATTGCAAATACCTTTGCAACAACTGCATTTTTGCGACCCAGTATTTTTGGTCACTTCCGCAAACATCGCGCAGTTGAAGTAAGAGTGTTAAAGTTTGGATGGATAGAAGGACTAGCACTGGTGATTCTAGAAACTCGTTTTTCAGTGAACCTCGATAACAATTACCAAAATGTAGTAAAAAAGAAACAATGAAATCGATAATGCGTAAGAAGCATAGCATGAAATACAAGTCGTGTTGCTTTCGATTAATGCTTGTGTATGTTGTTGAGAAAGGAAATCATTGCAGGAAGGCAAATGCACCACTACTGAAACAGATTTTTACTTTCTTGATTGCCTTTGTTTGTTTATTTGCATGTTTGTTTAGCACTACGCTTGAAAGAGAAGTAGGTGGAAATTCCCGATGATATTACAGGGAAAATGTGCGAATAGCAAACACTAAAAAATAAATTTCCTTTTGGGTTGACGGGAATATTTAAAATTTCGTAGTTAAGCTATGGTTTTTGCTTGCTTATCAAAACACTCTACAAGAACATTAATCAACACGAGTGTCTTAAAAACGTATCTGACCACATTTAAGAAAAAATGCATTTTTTATGAAGATCGCTTAAGTGAAAAAATTGTTTTTCATTAGCCAAAAATCTTTTCATTGATCTCATTGCAGCTTCGCGCATTACTATTTGTCAAAACACCCATTTTTGCTTCTTTCGCTTGCAAGCAGAAAGCAATAAATTTGAAATGGAATTGGGAAAGTATCTGTAAACTATTGCTAAAAAAATCAAAAAGTGAGACTTCAAAAACGTTTTAAAGTTTTTGAAGACCTCATCAGCAGCAACAATACGGGTTCTTACTTCTGTTTTCATCCACTACAAAAAGCAAACAAACCTTCAGTCATGGTGCACCTGCATCACTTATGAAGCACACGACCGTTGAAATTTTGTAAAAAGTAAACTATTCACTAACATGCTTTATTCGAAAGTGATCAACGTGGTGTTCGTCCGCAGGTTCACAACCAGGGGTGGGCAACCGGGGAATTACCCCTGACATTTTAAAAAACATATGTTTAGTTTTTACGTACAACAATAAGTTACTAACATTGCGCCCCTCTGAAAATAGTACAAAAAATTGCAATCATTATGGCCACCTTCGAAAATATCAGCTGGTTGCGGTTGTAGCCCTGTTGGTCAGACAGCTGTTTCGCCAATTGCAAATTAAAACTAGGCATCTGATCAAAATCGTGTTTATTTGTCATGCTAGCTTTCCAAGTGTTTTTCTTGAAGCTGATCATTTGTACTAAAAGCAAAGGACCTACCTGTGACATACTTCCACTTTTGCTGCGGTTTAACTGCATCTATGCTCGAGTCGTTGGAAGGATAGAGATATGGTTATTACGCGGAAACGTTTTAGGTCTAAATAAATAATACCAGACATTGATCAATCGTTTTGCAGTTTGCTCAATTAAAGCTGCTCAATATACATTGTAGTCCTTCGCACAGTTGAAAAATACAAAAACTCTGATAGACGCTCTGCCTGAGACACAACGAAATGTTGCCGACTCACCGTCGCGCTATTAAGTATTAATTCCCAGCATCAGGCAGCACCAGCAACAGCCAAGCCCCGCACTACACGCGACTAGCTAGTGCAGGCACTGACTATAGTAATGAAGAAGCACAATTTGCCAATTCTGATTTACAACGTCAGTTTTGCAGCAGATGCGAAGGCAAACACGCAACACTACGAGTGCCACTGCAAACACAAAGCTTTGCTTGATTGGAACACAATTCGCTCATTAAATTCCTTCGAAGCGTTCATTCTCTCCTATTCTGAGTAACAGGTGTTACTTTTTCTTGTATGCAACCGCGCATGTCGGTTATCGCTGTTGCAACACAGTGGTCTAAAGGGAACTTGCGTCATCGCCAAGGCGCTTTAAAGCGCTACTTGCGTAGTTACTACTTCCTCGCATTGATCGCTTGCCTGGGCTCTGCACAACGCAGCATCCTAGCAGCAGACAAAACTACATGCAGAAACGCTTTGCCTTTCCGTCATTGCCAGTTTTACCACAGTTCAGGCGCAGCATAGATCTAGTAAACAAATTCCATCAAAGTAGCAATCGTTAATTTGATTAAAAATTTTTGTGCAAGAAAAATAGACTTGTACCATGTTTATAGGAAAGTATGCTCATTGTTGGAAAAACTACAGACAAAAAGTCTAATTTTGTTTTGCAAAAAAAATTTTAATTTTTTTATTATTCGGTAAACAATGTTTTCACCTGGTTCTTCGCACGTGATGACGACAGACGGCACGGAACAGTTAATTTTGGTGCTCTTCATCAAACTTTTGCTCTAGTTTGCTGGGTTTTCAATTTTTCGAAGTCAAGGATATTGAACTACAGCACTAATTTCCCGATCAATACACACCGCGTTTTAAATGTCCCGAAAATAACTTCAACATATTCTACCAAATATAGTCACTTTCAAACAAACTTCACTTTTCACTGTTTACAGAAATCATGTCAGCTAGTGATGTATTTCCAATAAAAATGCCCAGAAAGATCAAGAGTGTAGTTATATAGGTATAGAAATTATTTATAGGTATAGAAATTATTGACTTAAGACAATATGCCTGATGCTTGCTGTCGATTGCAACGCTTGTTGAAAATCTTGGTTATGGTTGTGCAAAAATATCTCTTAATGATGCGGTGCAAATAAGGTTGCCACAGATTCCAACAAAAAATCATTGACATTATCGATGCTTCATTCACTTTCAACAAACGTTAAATAAATCCACATTAAAGATAAACCCAAACCTTATCAACAAACTTTAAAAACTTTCCAAAAAATGTTACTAAAGAAGAAAAAGGAGCACAACAAAGATCCATGAAAAAAGGTTATTGCTTTTTCTAATTCCCATCGAAAACTCTTCTTTTCTATGCTCAAGCCATGTGGCAATGCCCATGTGATACCCTGTTGCTCTACTCTCTTCCGTTTAGATAATTTTTTTTATTTTAAACAGATGCATCCTATCCAAGTGGCAACATCGAAGCAAGTCCATTGGACGACAATGGGCGTTTCAGGTCCAGCCTTCCGTGACCAGGTTCAGCCATCCGAATTGATTAATTACACCATCACGCTTCGAAACGTCATTTGCACGTAAAAAGAAAATGCTTAATCTCTTTGCACCATGTGTCTCAGCAGTCGTTATGTTGTAAGTAACAAAACATGATACTGTTCTCTGATCAATTTCAGGATAAAAAGGCTTTGAAAAGCTTGTTTTCATGATGAAGCGTCTTTTGGGCAGCAAATACGTTACAGTCTGATTTGGTTAACTTATTTTTAAAAATGAATACCCAACTAATACTAAAACATCTCGTTGTCATCTTATCTCGGTTTCAGAGGCGTCGAAAAGTGTTAAAACTTAAATTTAATTTTATATATCGAGCGGTTATCAGACGCCCTGTGATGAAAAAAACTTATCTTACAGTACAATTCTTTCTCAAAGCAAACCTACCAACATTAAAGTATATTTGAATTTTCGAAACGAATCGAAAATGCTTTCAGTAACTTTCTGGATGTTTCGTAAATGCTTTAAAAATATAAACAAGCAAGCTGCCAGCGAAACGTTTCCATAAGAAATTAAGAAAAGCATTGAAGTAACCTTCCCAATAAAGTGGATGTGTATCCAGGTTTTATTGCGAACAGGGTCGGATTTAGCCTAAAGGCTACATAAGCTCAAGCCTAGGGCCTCAAGACCCAAGGGGGCCCCCAACAAACTGTGGTACGCACAGAGTGAATGGCCGGTGTATGATCATTTAATCTAAATGATTTAGATTAAACTTCGTCAAAAATTTATGTCTTATTTATTATTCACGAAATTTAGTTTTATTCAACTTTCGTGGTGATAACGCCAGAGTCTTCCAACGAGTTTCCATGAATCTCAATATGACGGTT
>JGI24159J19872_10001441_pt1 | contig 26165 bp, 15 predicted proteins | sample Ectturendosymbi4_FD_19872 | JGI IMG/M metagenome (IMG submission 19872)
TCGGTCTCGAGTCCTTGGTCTCGAGACTTTCGGATATTTTTTATAATCTTGATATTTGGCGATGTGCCTTTTATTTTGTTACTGCGTTATTCAAGGAGTTAGTTTTAATTACCATCATAGAAATGTGAGGTCTCGAGTCTCGGTCTCGAACTTCCAGGTCTCGGTCTCGGTCTCGGCTTTTATGACAAAGTCTCGGTCTCGTCTCGAAATCTGAGCCAGGTCTCGATCTCGGTCTCGGAGGTTACGGTCTCGACTACATCACTGCTGGTTACACGGTCAGCTGAGACAGAAACTCGTGTACTTCGTTCAATGCTGAAAAATGCTTTTTGGTAATGCCTTGATTGATTACATCAACATTTTACTATGATCTACTAATAAATATATTTCAAAAATGAAACATGAATTATCGGAATGACGATGGGCTGCGTCATAACAACACAATAGAATCATGTTCATCTTCAAAAAATGGGTTCCTAACTACATGTTGCCTGAGATATCCGCAGTCTAAAAGTTGGAATCCTGAGCAGCCGGGAACATTGAATATTATCGAAATAAATTAGAAAAATACATGTTTACCGATATTATTTAGAAATATCGTAATTTTTCTTCATAAAACTGTTATTCCATTTCAAGTTTTTAAATGTTTCTAATTCAATCAATTCCAAATTCAGTAGTACACTCCAGGCAAGATGAATTTATGTATTTTCCACTCGGAGAAAAGATTTCAAGCTGCTGCAGATCACTTTTGCAGCATCGTTTTGTAACGCAAAACAGTATTTGCTCGGTAGAAATTAGAAATGCAGTTCAGTTTCGTTTGTGGTCGGTTTCATGTAGAAATGCAACCGACCGTACAATTGGTGCTCAAGCGTGCATGAAAACAATTCGGTTGCTAGTGCTGCTTGCTACCAATAAATGCAATGCTGTTGCTAATTGCGCGTAAGGACAATCCCAACAGTAAAGAAATGTTCTGGCTAGTCCTGTAGCTAGGCTATACCGTCCACAGTAATTTGCACACAGAAAATCGAAAACCAATATCATAGTTTAAGAGAAAAGATGTAAAAAATTATCTGCGTCTGAAATGATTTAACTTCAGCCTAAGCTAGGCTAGCAGTAGCCTAGTAGTAGTAGTAGTACTCTAGTTTTACTACTGTAGTTACATTGTACATTCAAGTAGTTGTTAGTAGTATTGCGATCGGAAAAGCCCGAGCGGTATGTGCGCAAAGCTTCGCACCGTGGCAGCAAGCAACAATAGAGATCATGCGTCGCAATCTCTCTTATTATTGCTTGCTTGCACCACATATATATATTGTTGTTCTTAATCTTTGCGCACAGCCAGTTCGTGGTGAATAACACATTCAACGCAACGCCACCAGAGAGGTTGCAGCAACATGAACATCCCCTCCTTTTTACAACAAACCGCACCGATCGCATGTTCTTTGTTGTCAAAGCTTCACACGGACCTGGCCACAGCACCATTTTGTGGCGTGCTAGTTGCAGCCTTCGTAAAAAGGACGTGCAATCGTTAATCGGTATGGTTCATTGTCAAAAGGAGGGAATGTTGTTGCAATCTCTCTGTTGGCGTTGCGTTGAATGTGCGATCCACCACAAACGTGATGCGTGCAAAGAACAACACCCATATAATGGTGCAAACAAGCAATAATAGAGTGATCATGGCATGTGACCTCTTGTTGCCTGTTACCACAGTGTGAAGCTTCGCGCACTTGCTGCTCGGGCTTTCCGATAACAACACTGTTAAAAATGTTCTTACAAATTTTTAGCTAAAATCTACTAAAAGTATTGAAAGTGTGCCAAAGATGCTGTGATTTTGGAGGTGATTAAAATAAACTTGCAGAAGTTATATATCAAATTTTGGTCTTGCACTCACTATATTAGTATCTATCGGCAAGGATAGGAAATCAAATGTTGGTCTTCGCCAACATACTTTTTCATTGGCCCACATTTTCTTTCTGTCAACATTCTGATCAACTTAACTGTACCTTACCTCCTTTTTGTGTATGACAAAGTTTTTGAGAATCTTTTTCAAATGGTGGTTGTGGTATGTGTTTATAAAATATGCTTAGTAATCAACAGACTAAGCACAGCTTAGCCCTAACTTTCTATATCTGGTATTTGTAACTCAAAACTTTGTGTTATTTCATTTGTATTTGGGTGCATGCAAAAAGTTATTTAGCCTTAAGTGAGTGCTTTTTGTTTCTAGCATGCCTTTCCAAGTTCACATTGTTTTGCTATGATTATTATATTATTGTAAACTTTGCAATAGGCTTTTGTTAAATCAGCAAGATGATAGGCACCAAGGCAACTTTTCAATTCTGAATCTTGCAATCATATATGTTGAAACATTTGACAATAATGTTTTGGCTTATTAGAGAGATATATTGGCATAACTGAACCACTTGGAAATATCGTATGTGTCGTTGGACAAAAATATTCTGCCAATGTAGTCTTTTGACACTTTCAGTTCAGTGCAGCATGAATTCTGTGCTATTCAGCAGTTCCGAGACTGCTTTGGTTTGTTTTTGCTTAATAGCTAGAGTCAAAAGTACTTGATTGATTTGCCTTAAATTTTCAGTTAAGATGCATTTTCACAAGATGAACACATGTGTAGAATATGATTGCAAAAGACCAAGCAAGTTATTTTATGTGATGCAACATTTTACTGAAACCTAATAACTGTCAAAAACATATTGCTAGCCACACGCAGCAACAACAGTCTGATGCACTGTGATTGTGTGAACAGTCTGGTTGCTCGATTCAAAAATCAATAACTCGGAGCGCCCTTGATGGACTGAACTCAAATTTTCAGAAAGGATGAATAGATATTCGTAGAACATTTGTGTAAATTTTTAAGTTTTTTGAAAAAGTTATTGTGCTTTACACAAAATCTTTGTAACCTTGTTAAATATGATAAAGTTTTGTCTTTTTCTTGTAGCCTAAGCCCTTTGGTAGTTCCGATCCGAAAGCACATAACTCTGAAGTTTTTCATCTGAATTACTTCAAATTTTCAAGGATAATGCACATACTAGGTATGAACAACATTTGTGAAATTTTTTTTATAAAAATCTGAGTCCAAAAAGTAGTCCTGTCATACGGAAGTGTTTTGAAAAATGGGCTGTAGCCTTAGGCTAAGGCTAGGTCTAACAAAATGTTCCTGGATGCTGAACTGCACTAACTGAAAAGGTTCTTACTCATATTTCTTGATGGAAAGATTATTGTAATATTTCTATGCAAATAAACAAATGCAAAAAAAGTTGTGTTTTACAGAACTGTTAGTACCTACATTTTTTTGAAAAGTCATGTAGCCTAGGCGTAGCAAGTTGATTTGATGTAAAACTTCATAACTCAAGAAGTTTTTAGTCAATTTACAATGGAATTTTCAGGTCTAATGTATCAAATCAAGGTATGAAAAACATTTGTAAAAATTTTAGTGTGTAGAAAAAAGTACGAAAAAAGTTTGTGTTGTCATTTTCATGACACATGCATGTATGCATTAATCATGTGTCAATCCATACCCTGTACATTGGAACATAAGTTGAATATATGCATCAATTCACACCAAAGGTGCTAACATAACGCATTCACTAAGCACAGAAGCAAATCATTTAAACTTTACCAAACCATCTAGTCACATGCTATTATGATGTAATATTTGTTTGAAGCAGCTTTGCTGGGTCATAATAAAAATTCCTAATGATTGAAGGTTGCTATTGTGCCTGGTCGTGCCCAATTTAAAGTGTTATAAAGAAGATAAGGTAATTTTTGACAGAGAAGTTTTAAAAGTTTTCATCTGCAAAAACTGCTGAAACAAATTTTTTAAGAATTTGTTAACTGCCAAACGGTTTTAAAATCCTGCTAAAAATCAGCTAACTCAAACTGCTAGATTGAAAATTTGCACAGCTAACAGTGAGAAAAACCTGCTAGATTTAGCAGTAAATCAGCTCAAATGGCAACACTATATGTCAATTGCTTCTCAGAGTAAAGGATTAAAGTGGCTATTAACTTTTTTTGTAACCCTAATCATAAACCTCAACACTATAAACCCTAACCCTAACCTTAAACACTGGCACTTAACCTTAACCTCAAACTGAAACCTTAACCTTGTTGAAAACACAGTCCGTAAATCTAACCGTGTCTGCTTATTGGAAGTTTTTAAGAAATTAGGCATAGCAATAGCAGGTCCAAAACTTTCAACATACAACCTTGTGTCAGAACATGAAAAGTGCACTATCAAGAAAAAACAATACAGTCAATGTGTGACTTGAATCAGTAACCCCTTACACAGCAGCACAAGTCACTTCCTACTCGACCACATTTACAGTGGTATGAACGTCGCCAATTCAGTTTTACTGTATGTCTGTCCAAAACTGGATACAAGATTAAGATACATTTTCTTAGTCTTTCCAAGGAGAAAGCTGCATATGATCATTTAGACACACTACCATACAGTATTCATAGTCACATAATCATAAATACATAGGCTAGCATTAACTGACTTTATCTTTTTCTAATACATGGAGATTTTCTTTGAAGGTAGGTTGCTTCTTATTGAGTAACAGTAGGCTTCCTCTCTTCACAAAAAGAAATGCTACTGTATCTTCTAAATGATATGGGCGTTTGTGTTGGAAGTGGAATTTTAGGTTTACTGTTCGTTGCATTTTATTTTAAACAGAAAGGTAAGTCAAAATTATGTTTGAAATGGAAATCAGATGTTTATTTGATATAGTGGTTAAATCTCATTGCAACTTAAATTTAGTGTATATCTATTTCTTTTACTTCATGTTATTAAAGTACTAAGGACTACTTCATGTTATTATTCCATTGATATATATTATTGTCAATGTTTGTTTCAGTCTTGTTTAGCTGGCTTTTACTGTCTATGTTTGTGCTTTATAAATCAAGTCTATTGAGTTTTATTCCAATTGATTACTGACTTTCTTTTAGGATTATTTTCATCATGAATTACTATTTTCTTATTTTTAATGCAGAGTTGTGCATTTTGTGCTGTGATTAACATATTGTAGATATATGTATGCGTATAAATGTATGATACATTTGGAGTTGATTCAAGTAATAGTGAAATGCAAAATTGTAAAGCACCATAATGCTCTCTTCAGGTTTTCATTGTATGCTCTAAAGAACTATATTTCCTAGTAATAAAGCACTTTATTGTTTTTTTGCAATTTTTATTATATGCACTCAGTGGTGCATCTAGCCTAGCAAAAGGGGGTCTGTCATAAAAGGACAGCATTTGATATCACTTTTTAGGATAAAATCAGATATTCTACAGATGTGCTAAGAATCTAGAGCTCGACCGATGCATTGGCATGCTGTGAAATATCATCCAGCATGGTGATGTATCATATTGAAAAAATTCCACTGATATATATCGGCAATATTTGCTCATAAAAGCCGCTACGCTATTTTTCTGTACGGAGTGTTTGGAAACCCAATTCGATACTTTGTTTCTGGTTGATCAACAAAAATTCTCTGTCCTGTTCCTTGCGGCGCATAACCCTCCACTACATCATGTAGTGCGTAATATACAAACCACTGCACAACTGTCTCAATAAACCACTCTATGACATTACATTCGCTCGCCGATCAAAGTACGTGTTGTGGTGGTTGACTGTTTTAGTGACCCAAGTTTGTGCAGAATTCGATGTTGTACATTTTTTCATCACAGTGAAGTAATGTCTTTCACCTGTGGTTTGAGTAAGGGAAAAAGTATTGGCATTAGTTATCAGCAATGGAAAATGAAAACGGCCCAAAAAAGCCTTATCAGTTGAGCTCTACCTAAGACCCAATCAAACTTGGCTAGTAGCCTTGCACAACTAGCTATGTAGATAGTGGTGCCTGTCACATTGTCAAAAGACATGAGGGAAGATTTCTAGGTTATCACTTGTTTTTAGTTGCAGTGTATTTTTTACATCACAATCCCTTTTGGTTCCTACAAACGCTGACCTGAAACGATTAGATGAGTTGTCAAACAATCAGCACAGCAATGAGAACTTTGCTTATCCATACGTGCATACACTTATATATAAAATTGATGCTAACAATCACCTGCACAGACCTGCGTCTTTGGAGCGCTTTGTATCAAGACTGAGTTTGTTAAAAAAATACTTGTGAAATCACGCCGGTAACAAATGATTGAGTGTAATTCGTCTGGTGATTTTGCATGGTGATGTAAAAATGAATTACGAGAAATTAGTATAAAACTTCTTGTGCAGCAAACAACATTGTCAACTGTTTAATTCCAAAAAGCTGTTTTCAGAATATAACTCTTGACTGGTATTTTGTTCAGATAATGCGACTACAGTTCTTGAAGCTAAATATTGCTCCTTCCAATGATATAAATTACTTACAAAAACATAGCTTTAGCGGAAACAAACCCACATGACTTGGTGTGACATTGAAGTAGGTGTGAGCCTTATTTAATTGTAGTTAACCTAGTGGGTGTAAATAAAAGATAAAATTTAGGATTAAACTGCAAAGTCAAGTGGTCGCGATTTGAAACTATGGTATGGCTTCTCACCATGAAGCGGAATATTACAAAACAGTGTGTCTACGTGTGTCTGGCATTGTACGAGCTTTTGTCAGCATTGCTTGTACGTGCATTCTTTGATGCAATATCAATTTAGATGATTTTTATGAATGATTTTTATCAACCTTGCTCCAAACTGCAAAACCTGGCCACAGGCCTGCTTTATGCCAGCTTATACTTTCAAACTTGTGGCATTCTGACTTCTGAGTCTGCAAATGTTAGTGATTTTAGTCATGTATCATTTTTGCAGTTAGCTAACATAGAATCTGTGACCTCACATTAGCTGTGATTGATTTAACTTTAATTTCTTTATAACTAGTGTTGTCATAAGAAGTCTCTGCCTTCTTTAATAATGAGTGAAACCGATTAGAATACCAATTAAATGTGTCATACAAATCACAGAAAACTTCAAAACAGCATATGATATGTGCTTGATTTTTTTATTTTATTGCCAATTTAAATCAATCAACCCTCACTAGAAATAGCTGAACTTTTCATTCAAACTCTATTGCGCTTGTGCAAAATCCCTTAATGCAAATATGTTCATAACACAAGTACCGGTGAACAAAATGAAATATTTATTGAAATGCCAATACTGAAACTGCCAGCTTAGTAATTTCATTGACACTCATGGCACACATGCATAAAATGTTAAAGACCTATAATAATGATATATTTGTTTCACGAATGAAAAATATGTTCTATAACTATGTTTACAGTCAACAGCCTTCATATTTGATAGAATTTAAATGCAATATTATTCACTTTATGCCAATCTACACTCTCAAACTTTGGCATTCTAACAGTTATGACTTTTGAATCTCCAATGGTTAGTGATTTTGGTTCACATGTCATTTTTGCAGTTAAATGACATAGAATCTGTGACCTCGGTCCTGTTCTGTGTGACCTCACAGTTGCTATGATTGATGTAACTTGAAATGGTTTCAACTTGTGTCGGCATAAGAACTTAATTAGCCTACTACGCTAATACTGCATAGCAGAGGTTCCCAACCTGGGATACATGTACCCACAGGAATACATTTGCCTATCTGCAGGGTACATTCATTGTACATTTGCAACAAATTAAATTTGACACGTGAAGATGGAATATACCTTTATAGTTTCAAGATTATAAAAGTTCTATTAAAAATTCAGCAGAATTTTAGTATTTTACTCAAGTTTTTTGTCATAGGAAATTTTAGAGGAATATGCTCATCTATCGAAATGCTAAAGGGGTGCATGTTCAGAGCAAGGTTGGGAACTCCTGCTGTATAGGCTATGTGAAAACCTATTAGAATACTAATTAAATGTGTCACAGACATCACACAAAGCTCCAAAATGACATGATTTTTATTGCTTGATTTAAATCATGATTTTTATTGATTGATATAAATCATGATTTAAATCACTGATTTAAATCAATCAACCCTGGTTTGGAGGGCAAAATAAATGGTTAGGGAGGCAAGATTTTTGTTTTTATTAAGGTGTATGTTTAATACAAACTTTTCTAGGCATAACAAAATTTGGGGGGCACAAAAAAATTTAGGGACACTGCCCCTGAATACCCCATGACTACGGGCCTGAGATAAAGTAAAAGTTACATCTAAATTCCAGCAAATATGTAGGCTGTTGACTGTAGAAATAGTAGTTTTAGAACATATTTTTGATTCAGCTTCATAATGATGCATATATTATAGGTTTTTACCATTTTATGCGTGTAAGTTATACTTTTGCAGAAGCTGAACTAGTGATAGCTGCATTACAATGATCAATTTTAATAATCGACTTCGTACCAACAAGGCTAGCAAGCTTGTATTTTTGTACAAGCTTCTTAACATGCTGTAAGTGTTGATGAACTGCTGGTTTGAATTATCATTCCAAAATATTTCGTTTTGTACACTGTCAGTAGTTATGAACTGATTTGCTTTAAGCGTGATGCATAAGTGCAGAGTAAGTTTGAATAAAAGTTCAGCTGAATTCTAGTTGCTGCACTAGAAGAAACAAAGCACAAAAAAGTTATATTGAAACAAATTCTTTAAAATTAAATATTACTACTTGCGAGGTGGCCACACTCTACACATTAAATAAAAAAAATACAGTTTATAAAAAATCATTGATTTTAATCAACCCTGGTTGAGCCGATGGTGGAGCCGGAACTTAAAATTTGGGTTCCAGTTTCTCTACTTTATGTGGCAAGTGATATTGTACAAATAATACAATAGTTTTTAGTTTTCAATGGACTAAATCATTTTACAACATGAGTTTAGAGCCAAAAACTCTGTTGATGTTGGAACCAGGGCAGTAGCCAAAATATTTGACCGCTGGCTAGAGCTGGAGCCTGAAATTCGAGTTTTGACTCTACTGCCCTGGTTAGCACTAATGTGTTAAATTTGAATTTGTTTTCAGAATAGTCTAGTAATTTTTTGTTCTTGTGCATAGTTTAATACTGTAGGAATTTTGTGTCTTTTTGCTCATTTATCCAATAGCTATAGATTTAAATAGTTCATCACCAGGCCAGATTTGATCATTGTTTATTCTTACTAAACCCTATTTTCAAACACAAGCTGTGACTTTCATCTAAGGTTTTGAAACATGTTGGTTTCAGGTTTGGAATACATTTTGGTACACTACCGATGGCTTATTGCTTGTTTTGCTCTACTTCCAGCTTCCTTTCTTTTTGATATATATATGCACATTCGTGCTTGGGTTATTTTTAAGTGCAACAGTGCTCCAAATCAACATTTGGCCAAAGTTAAAGCAATTCAGCATCAGGTGATGTGGTATCATAAGCATGATTGGTTTTATGTTGTAAATGTATGTAGATTGTTTTTCACATGTGTGAAGTACATTTTATTTTGCAAACACACTTAGAAAGCTAGTAGATGGCCTTAGAACTTTCACAGCTGGTAACTTACGTTCAACAATGCTTCGCTGTTTGCATTTAATTTGTATAATTTTAAGAAAATGTGTTCCATTGACAACTTGTTTGAACAAAACATAACATATTCAAAATTTTAAAGTTTGATACTAGATTGTTTCTAATTGCATAGAAAATCTTAGCAACTTTGTTAAAAATTGACTTTTATTCATATTTTGTGCCAGACAGTGATATGGTTGATTGAGCACGTGGCACCAAATCTGGTAGGCTGGATTCAAATCCCAGTCGAACCATACCAAAGACTTGAAAAACGATACTTGCAGCCTATCCAGCTTTGTGCTCGGTATTAATGGGTGGGTGTAAGGGAACGCATGGTGTTGCCATTCACTCGCCATCATTCACTCACCACCAGTGTAGCATTCAAGTTGGAAGCAGCCACATGGCTCATCGTGCAATCAAGCAGCTAGATGAGCACTACAGACCAATCATGACACTCCAAAAAGAATACAAAAACAAAGTATAAATGAAACTGAGTAGTATAAGTTTGAGCTTATTTGGAAGACTTGTCGAATTGCTTGATGGATAACTGCAAAATGATGAAGTACTGAAAAGCCTCTAGTTTGTTCATTCAAGTACTTCTTGATAGTTTGTTAGTTTTCTCATAAACTTACAACATACACAAAAATGGTTATCATATTTGGTTTATACTGGTCAGGGACTGCAAGTGGTATTCTGCACTCATCTTCACTTAATGTGTGGCATAGGCTGCATGGTTAATGTATTGCTTATTATAATAGTGAGAATCATCAGCTACAGTACTTATCTAGATTGATCTTGTTTAGATCCATTATTGCTGAATGAATGGCAAGAAGGCATCAAGTACAACGCCAAGGTTACCATGGCCCAACCAGGAGTCAAACAAAGTTTAACACTTTTAAGTGACATGCTGCTTCATCTGTACACCATCCTGTTGGTTGTCTATGCACCTTAATGCCTTGGCTTTGGCAAGTGAATTCAATGTCTGCATATTTGCTGATGACACCAACTTAACCATGGTTTCTGACAATTATTGATTCCTACAAACTAAAGTAAATAGTGAAATTCAAAAAATTAATAATTGGTTGAAATCAAATAAACATTCTTTAAACTACCACAAAACTGAATACATGATTGTCACTAGAAAGAAAGAAAAATGCAATTTCTTGTAAACATCAGCAGACAGAAAATATCTCAAAAAGAGTGTATCAGGTATTTATGGGTGACAGTAGATGATTCTTTGAATTGGAAACAACATATTGAACTCATTTTGTGTAAGTTACCAAATGGTTGTTGGGCTCCCAAATCAAAAAATATTCTAACTCACTCACATATGGTTAAAAAGTGTATTTTTCATTGCTTTATCCAAATATTCAATTTTGTATAATCAGTTGGGAATGTTCTGCTGAGTATGTCTTGGTTCCTTTAATCAAACTTCANAAGTGCATGGTACGTATTATGGTGTTTAGTCATACAGCTTCATTGATACTGTTGTTCCATAAATTAAACCTGTTGATGCTAAATGATGTTTTTAAATTGGAAAGCTCAACTCATGCATAACATAGAAAACAATGAGCACTTACCGGATTATATTTCAAAAAGTTTTGAACGAGTAAACTGGAAACACATTATAACACCAGGCACTCCAATAAAGGCAACTATATATTACAAAAAATTAGAATGAAAATGGGGAAAAAATCAATAGTTGATTGGGGACGGAAGATCTGGCAAGGAATTCCATGGGATATGAAATTAAAGCTTTTGCTTCTGTTTAAGAAAAATGCACCAATCATTTAATTAGCAATTACATAAACACATGATGCCTGCAATCTATGGATGTACAGTAGAGTGATGTTATCCAGCAACGTTTGCTTGAATTTCGTCTGCAAATGTACTGTATCCATTATTTCAACATTCTTGTTTGTTGGCATTATGCTCTGGTTGGTCTTGCTCATCTTTTTGATACCACAAGTGTGATTAAGCTAAAACTGTGTTCTGTTCTTTGCTTTTGCTTCTGCTGGTCTGTGCAGGGCTCTAGTGGGCGTGTTCGCTTAGGGTGTGTGACAACAAGTGATTGGATGATGGCAGACGAGATGACCAGAGGGTCTTTTCGCCACCTCCCGGCCTTACTGTGTATGTACTGAGAAATTTACTAGCATGGCCAAGAATAAATTGTTGTTAAGACATACGAAATGATCCTTAACATAATGGAAACAATTTTGTTAAGTGCCATATACTCATTCCTATTTGATGCACATTCGCATGTAATATATGTGGTGGATTATTATACAAACAGGTTTGCAAACATGCATGATTACTTCTTGACTACAACCAAAATATTAATTGTAATTGTTTATCTTGCATGCACCTACTGTTCAGCTTTGGTTTGTATTGTAGAAACGTTTTCAGTGCAAAAAGAATGGTGTACTTTTGATTTACAGGAAGGCTTGTGCAATTGCTGATGGTGTTCAGTATAAGTAGTACTCATCTTTGGTATATCTAAGCACGGAAATGTGTGAAAACATAAATGAAAGTTGGTTGTTTTTTTAGGTCCATGAATGCTCATCGAACAAAGATGGAACTAAAATGTGCACTGGTCGACCTGGATGGACAACTGTTTCTCTTAGACTGGGGAAGTACAAAAAAAATCTAAATAAAATCAATATTAACCTGATGGATATTCTTGAAATAGATACAGACAAACAGGTTCGAATTTCTTTTAAGAAAATATTGTATATTTTCCCCTATCCACTATGTATTAAAGCGACATTGATTCATTGTGGACAAATCTTTTCATCCTAAAGCTGGGTAGGTTATGTGCAATAATTTTTTTGTGAAGAATGTTTGCCACTATTAGATCAGATTTTTCTGGCCAAAGATAATGTCACTAAACTAGTGATGTAGCAACCAGAGAGGGTAGTTGGTAGTTTTTAAAAGTTTAGTGTTGAAAGGAAAACAAATGTTATCAGCTATTCATGAAAAAAGAGCAGTTAGTTGCAGCAGAGGAAATCAGTGTTAAGCAGTTTTGGTTATTTGTCCACACTCAAATATAGATTGCATAAATTCAAATCTGGCTTTGAAGCATTCTGAATGAATTAAGTAAAATATTCCATATGATGACTTTATAGTCCAATCTACTTTAGTAAAAAATTCCTTTACTAAGATGTTCTTCTTTCCATGCCACTAACCCTTCAGTGCAGATTGATGGATCATTCTAGACATTATTTGTTCAAATGTGCCAGGTGCAGATTTACATCTACAGACATCACCAAAACAACAACACACTAACTTTTTTCATACTAAATTGTTTGCAACAAAATTTTCCATAAATGTTCTTCATACATAGACAGAGTTGACCAAAAACATTTTGAGTTATAAGGTTTTGTCTCAAACCATCTTGCTAGGCCTAGCCTAGAAAACTTCTTCAAGAAAAAAGTACAACTCAAGCATGTAGGCTACAAAACTTTGGCCAATATGGCCAAATTTCAGGTAGGCTACAAAACTTTGGCCAATATGGCCAATTTCAGGTCAATCCTTGAAGAAATTGCACAGTTATTGATTTTTTTAATTGAGCAACCTGACTCCTGTTCACCATGGTGTTGCTATGCATGGCTTACAACAATGCTGTTGTGGCTCGAACTAGTTGCTAAACAGCTACAGGAGTTGTCGTATTGAATAGAACAATGTGTGATGTAGCTGATTGGCAATAGAAAGAAAATGATAAACTGTGATAAAGTGTCAGCATCAGTCTGTACTGACCATCTGCCTTTCATAGTCTTGAAGTTGGACTCAAATTATTTTTAACTGCATTTAGATGCAAACTCAGATCTTTCACAGAGTATTGTACAGTGGACCCCGCTTAATAAATCCACCTCTGTACTGGACGTTTTTGGATTTAATAAGTGGCACATTTTGTAACTGGCACTGCAAAAATTAAAGCTAAATAACAGTAATGTACAGCAAGCAGTAATCTACAAAATGCTTTGTTCAATCACTGCATGCTATGCTTCCCAGAAAATACTCAGCAGGCAATTCATTTGCGAAACATGTGCTCTATATGTGAAGCGTTTGGTGGCCAAAAATGAGAAAATGGAATAAATACTGAATCTATAAAGCGATGTTTAGATTGGTGGATTTATTAAGCAGGGTCTACTGTACTGGCACTCAAGTAGCACCGCTACAGACTTAAATTTGTTAACTTAAACGTATAAATCTGATTTGTTTGTTAACAAGTAAAATAATAAAAACCTGCTGAATTTTTAAGAACTTTTACATTTTTAGAACTATAAAGGTAGACCCAATTTTTATGTCTCAAAGTTAATATATTTAACAATAAGAATATCATTTTGAAAATGTTATTCACTGGTATATGTATAAATATTGGAAATAAATAATATATGAATATATTTTTTCCTTCTATTGCTAACCTCAAATGTACTCAGTTCAGATAGGCAAATGTTCCACTAGGGTATTATGTACTCCAGGTTGGAACTCTTGATGGAAACTGATAAAGAGTACTCCCTCATTGTGTGTTGTACAACTTCTGACTGACTAGTGAAGTCGTGATCTGGAACTGAAATGTATTTACACAAGACAATTACCAGTGTTAACTAGAGACAGACCGATATTTGGGTTTCACCGATATATCAGTATCGGCCAAAATGGCCGATGTTGGTGTAGGTGTTGACAAAACACTTATATTCCTCATGCATCCAGAGAAGTTGCGCAAGAGAGCACAACAAAGCAACTCAAGACAGTTGTCTTGCAGCAATGCTAGCAGGTGTGTTTTCGTACACAAGTAGATAAGATGAACCATGGAGCACACGTCAGCCGGAACAAAAGCATCATTGTTAATCAGATTAATTAAAAATCATAGCAAAATATTGAAATTGCTGCAATTTGAAAAATTTTAGCTCGTAAATGGTGAGCTTTGAAGTTTTTGAAAAAAAGGTAGGGCATAAAATACATTATATTTTTGATAATGAAGCAGAAAACAAGATTTAAAAATTTTGGAAATATTGGTTATCAGTATCGGCTATCGGTCCATGAATGGCCAATATATCAATATCGGCCCCAAAAAAGCCATATCGGTCGATCTCTAGTGTTAACGTTCGTGTCTGTGAGCCAAGTGCTTTTTAACTATATTCTTAGCTACCTGATACCACTCTACAAAGTTTATGGAAAAGACATTCTTTTGATTGCAATACTGATATGTTTCACTTTTTCAACTTTTGTGAAGCATTAAAGCCAATGGCATGCTTCTATTAATTTATACACAAACCTTAGTTTTTATTAGTAATCACATTTGCTTGCATTTGCATGAAGTCTTCATTCGTCTGCACTTGTATGCTGTAGCTGTTGCACATCTTCAACGTTGTTTTTTTTTCTCCCAGTTATAATGCTTATTTAGTTCAATAAAAATGCTGCAGTATTGTCAACTGCTGATAATTCATCATTGATTATAGTTTTTCTTTGGCTTTTATCTGGTGCTAACTAAACTTGGAAAAAAGGTGGATTGCAATCAAATAAATGACTTTTAAGCTGAAGTGCTACATAGCAATACGATGCAGTAGGCTCATTGGTTACAACTTCCATGTTACATAAAATTTCTTTTAGTTTTGTTTGATTTGGTTATCAATTGTTGAGTAGGTATAGAAACACGGTTTTATAGCTAAGCCAACCAAATAAAGATGCAGATGGTTGCCCTGCATTTTTATTCAGTAAAAATTTACTTGGCCTGTATGTGTGAAAATTCTTTTTTTACATGAATAAAATAGTTCAGGAGCTTGCCTGTGCAGTATTTTTGTTATCTTTTCTGCTTGTGTTGAACCTAAAAAAATTTGCTGTATTAATGCTCCTGTGTTAATCTTGGGTCTTTACTGTCAGCATTACTTTGCAGACAGTTCGATTAGAACCACTAGTTACCATGGGTCAGGTGACATCTTTTCTTCTTCCTCTTGGTTGGACTTTGCCCATTGTACCAGAACTTGACGATTTAACAGTTGGAGGTCTGGTGATGGGAACAGGTAATTTTTTTACTAATCCCAAGTTGGATGAGCCCACAAATCCTAAGTTGGATGAGCCCACTGTATTCTAAGGATTTAAAAAAAGTTATTGAAGCTGTCCCAATGCTTTAACAATGCTGAATTTCTTTGAAAATTAATAGTGTTTGTTTCAAGGGCATGAATTGTCAGCTTCTGTATACTTCTAAGTTTTTTTGTTCGTGTTACCAACAGTCATGCATATACACGATTTTCTGTTTGTTGTGGGATGTCCGCCGTAGAAGTTCTTTGAGTTTTAACAAATATTTAAGAGTAGTGGTGTGCAAATTTTTGAAGGAAGCAAATTTTATGGAAAATATACTATATCACTGTTAGAACATGTAATTCCATTGACGAAAAACTCGGTACGGGTATTCTAAAAATTTGTTATCTTTTGAGTTGTATGTCTGCGGTACTACAGACTCTAGGATGTATGGCATTAACTGGGCTTAATGTTTAGTAGAAAATAGAAATATATTTGAATAAGATTTCAGGACTGAAGATGCGCAGAGTTACGTGAAATATATTGCTGATTTAATCCACTTCATCGCCTTTGTGGAGACTACTTACTTGAAAACAGATATGTGCAAGTCCGAATAATGGCGAAGTCATGAAAGCGGTGTCCAGTTGCCTGATTACTCGAAGGATTGCAGCAAACCTAGAGCTTTGAATTGTTTATTAGAACAAGATGTGTTCGTAAAAATTCAATTGACTAATTCAACGTATGTTTATTTATATACGATTTCACAAGTTTTCAATATGCGCAGCGCCTGTGAGACGACACACATCGTTCAAGCCAGCAGCACAGCCATGAAGCAGCTAAAGCTTGTAGGTTGTCATTCCCAAGCGTTTCATATCGACACGTCAAGTCCTTTGTTGGAGAAATATGATTTTCCCGACTTTTTCTTATAGACCTTATCGGGCTTCGTGCGAATGCTTCCCGAACTTCCACCACTGTCTCTTCCGATATCGGTGGTCGTCCAGATCTATTGGCCCTACACAGACAGCCCTCTTCTTTGAACTTTTTGTGCCATTCCAGATCGTACTGACGCTGGCGCTTTGTATAGAGCTCTTTCACAAATGCACGCTGTGCAATGAACTCTTGCTCGTCTAAGTTCGAGCTTACCCTAGCACAGTGCTTTTCTTAACCTTTTTCGTTTTCGTTAACCCCTACCATCGATTTCTGCATTCCCATTCGCCATAGTGTGAATGTATGGCCGATGTGACAATAATAATGGTACATCGAATGTTCATTGTTAGACAACAGTATTTCCTCTAGTTCAGTGGTTCTTTATATTTTTTCCTTGTTATCCACTTATGGTTGAGACTGAGCCTTCGTTTACCACAACCTAATTTGAATTGAACCATCTGCACTAATTCTGACTTCTCAGCCTTGTCGAATGCCTCTTGCGCATTGTGCTTGCACTGCAAATCCATGACATAACAATGCAACTCATTTGTGTCTGCTTACGGTAAGTTCATCGCTGCTTACTAAGTTTCATAGACAAGCTTAGAATATTCAATTTGATATTTGAACATTCTTCGACAGATTTTGTTGAAAATTGACAGAAATGTTTGCTTCAGTCATGTTACAATACCAAAATATGGAACAAAATTATAAGACAAACTTGGGCCAGCTGCCTCACCATAATCTTCAGGCAGTGGCGTAACTACAGGTTTGAGGGCAAAGCTTAGCTGAAGGGGGCCCACTGGTCACCGTAGGGGGCCCACTAGCCAAAACTCAGAAAAAAAGTTGAGAAATTATAGTGAATCACTGGATGTCGTGGATGTCTATACTAGCTAAAAAAGCCGAAAACATCTGGAAAAACGCAAAAAACAACAACCTAAAGAATATTAAATATCAAAATGTCAACTAAAGGGGACTCAGTTTTTACATTTAGCTTGCCAGGGGTGGCGGCTCGCCCCCTTGCCCCCATGTCAGTTACACCACTGTCTTCAGGCGATCACTAATTACCCACCTGCAACATATATTATTATCCACACGTTAAAGAACCACTGCTTTAGTTTATCCACAGCATGCTTTCCACCATGCAGCAAATTGTATACGATCTTCAAGCATGGCTTGATCACGGAGCCAGCTTCGCAAAATATTGTTTTCGTTTCATCAGCGCATACGGTACAGTAAGTGTTGGGTGAAAAACAAAAGCACGTACCGGAAGAAATAAAAATTTCATTGACCCCTCTTCTTTCATTCACCCTTGCAAAAATTTCATTCACCCTGGGATGAACCATTCACTCGGTTTAGAAACACTGCTAGCACACACAACGCTTTTTCTGTTGAGGTAAATGTCATTTCTATATCTAAAAAAATAAACGCATTAAATATAATACACAAAATTTTGAGTTGTTTTTATAAATGCAGTATCATCTGACATCATTTGAAAAAAATTGGTCAAGTGTTACAGATAGCATACTGATAACATATTCATTGGAACACCCTGTACACTGAATCAGGCCTCAGGGATGAAAGCAGGTGGTTCACCTTCATGCGACTGGTGAACGAGATGGAAAAAATCTTGCCGATGTTTCACTGAGATAGTGATAAACCTTTAAGTGGTGAAATCAATGAAAGTTTATCGATAGATTGAGCTGTATGCTGGGATGATGTAAAATTTTGCACATTTTGCTGCAATATATTTTCTAAGCGCTGTGCTTATTGTGAGTGCGTTTAATTTTCATTGTTCAATGAGCTAATTCCTGGAGTGCGTAATATATAATCAGCATCACTGCCCACATTTTAAATTACTACATCGTGTGTTTTCAAAGATCGTTGATTTAACAAATGCGTGTGTTTTGCGACTTTATCAACCGGCATGTACCCAACTTATCAGTAGATGATTATTCGTTGCGCAGCCTGCAGTGCATTTACTGCATGTTCTTATGCAATGGCTCTCATGAAACTTTTGAAAAAACAGGTGTCGAAACATCTTCGCACAAATATGGCTTGATGCAACACATATGTACATCCTATGAATTGGTCCTGCCAGATGGTTCATTCGTCGTGTGTAGTAAGGTAAAAAATTGTTTCACTTTAAGTGCTTGGCACTCCGCTCCTGTATATCACAGATGCAGCATAGGCAGTGTGATCCTTATTATTAACGTTCATACGGTAAATTGGCTGCGGTCTAGCAAAGCCAACCACGGCCGAAATAAGTGTCGGATATTGTTTTTATAAATTCCAGCTCTGCAGCATCACTCCTTCAAATCTTGTGATAAAACACTTTATTTGTGACTGTGTAACAATTTCAAAATTTTATTCAACATTGCTCAAGTACCCCTGGCGAATGGATGGCATGCTGTGTTCTACTTCTTTTTATCTATTAAATTTACGCCAGTGGCAGACGTCTGCCTTTCAGTAAATGTCAGTCGTTCTCGTACAACCGTGCGGAGAAGAGTAAATCTAGAAGATATTGCGGCAAATTTATCAGACCGGTTGAAACAGAAAATTAAGAATTTTTTATTCCTTGCTTGACAATGAAAGCACAGATTGCACAGACACGGCACAAGTTGTAATGTTTAAGGGGCATTGATGAGGATTTTAATTTAACTGAAGTGCTTGCTGGTATGCAGTCAATCAAAGGTGGAAGAACTAAAAAATATTTATGCGACGTAGTATCTGATTGCGTAAATACAAACTTATCAAGTGGTTTCAACAGATAGGTTGGAATATGCGCTGGCGGTGCTTCTATGGCTGGAAAAAAGAATGGAACAGTGGATTTCCTGCAGGACTATATTGGGAGAAGGATAATCACTTACCACTGCATCATGCATCAGCAGGATGACAGGTGCCTTCACGTGACCCTCCCTGTTGCGGCATTTCTTGAAATGTCAACCCAACCTGTCTCTTCGAGAGACAGTGCTACCCGTGCTGGATGTGCTCAGCGCGGGCTTGGTAGGAAAACGCCCTGTTCAAGGCGCGGCAATATCTCTGCTGCCGAAGATGACCCAAGACCCAGCATACTCCAGCTGAACACTGAGGTGCTCACTGACCGCAAACAAGATCAGCATTATCGAGCAGCTATCCTACAAGAACAAGGCATTCATCATTATCCCACAGGAAACCCACTGCACAACGTAAGACAAGCTTGGGATTCCCAATTTCTCACTACCTTGGTCAATCCTGAGCAGGAATCACGGCCTTGCCACGTTTGTTCACGAGCGGTTGGAATTGTCACTGGTCGATCTCTGTCCAGAGCAATCAGAGACTGATAGGTTGTGCGTAGACGTCGCAAGATATAAGATCATTAATGTCTACAAACCTCCACGCTCGCAACCCACTCAACGGCCATCCCGACGTTCCCACACTCCAGTCTGTATGTTGGCGACTCCAGCTGCCAACATGTCAACTGGGACTACAGCAAAACATCTGGCGGTGAGAGCATGGACCCCTGGGCAACAGTCAACAACCTTGGGCTGCTGTACGACCCAATGCGAGTTTTCTTCTCTCACCGATGGAACGTCGGCACCAACCCGGACGTGGCCTTCGCGTCGCGAGTGNCGGCCACAACAACCGACTGCCTGACAGACGAGTCTACCAAGCTCATCAACAAGCGGCTGTCCGACCANTGGAAGGTCCNAACGCCTGAGGAAAACAATATCTCTGGCCCTTTCAGGCCAGAGGAGCTTGCTGCCACCCTCCGGCGCCTGAAGCCAGAAAGTCTCCGGGACTGGATTCTATTTTCCCGGAGTTTATACTACCCGCCGTGCTGACTCTCAAATCCTGGTTTTCCAATTTCCTCACTTCCTGTATGCGCCAACTCAAAATCCCCGGGATCTGGAGAAGAGCACCGATAGTTGCGATCCCTAAGTCGGAAAAGCCACTGGGAGACCCAAAGAGCTATCGCTCTATATCTCTGCTATGTGTTCCCTTAAGGATCCTCGATAGACTCATCTTGTGTCGAACCAATCGTCGATCATTACTCCCCCAGAAACAAACGGGCTTTCGACACGGGAGGCCAACCGTAGATTACGTCACCCTGATAACCCAGGACATCGAAAATAGCTTTTCGGATAAGAACGAACTCACAGCAGCCTACGACACTGTATGGCATCGCGGTCTCACCTGCAAGCTACTGCGATTGCTACCTGACAGACACATAGCCCCGCATTATTATGGAGATGGTTGGCAAACGCTGCTTCACCTTTACCACCGGAAAATTTGGCAAATTATTTTGACACATTTAATTGGTATTTTAATCAGTTTCACATATTATTAAAGAAGGCAGAGACATATGACAACACAAGTTACGAAAGCAATTAAAGTTTAGAATGATAGCAACCGTGAGTCACAGATTCTATGTCAACTAACTGCAAAAATGATATGTAGTTTGAAATCACGAACAGTTGCAGACTCAGAAGTCAGAAATGTCAGAATGCCACAAGTTTGAAAGTATAGCCCAGCATAAAGCAGGCCTGTAGCCAGGTTTTGAGGGCAAAATAAGCGGTTAGGGGAGTAAGATTTCTGTTTTTATTACGGCATATGTTTGAAACAATGTTTTCTGGGCACAACAAAATTTGAGGGGCACAAAAATTTAGCGACACTGCCCCTGAATGCCCCCATGGCTACGGGGCTGGCATAAAGTAAAAGTTACATCTAAATTCCAGCAAATATGTGGGCTGTTGACTGTAGAAATAGTAGTTTTAGAACATATTTTTGATTAAGATTCATAATAACGTATATATTATAGGTTTTTACCATTTTATGCATGTTAGTTATACTTTTGCGGAAGCTGAACTAGTGAAAGCTGCGTTGCAATAATCAATTTTAACAATAGACTTCACTCCAAAAAGGCTAGCAAGCTTGTATTTTTGTACAGGCTTCCTAACATGCTGTAAGTGTTAATGAAGTTGATGAACTGATGGTTTGAATTGTCATTTCAAAATATTTTGTTTTGTACACCGGTACTGGTGTTATGAACTGATTTGCTTTAAGTGTGGTTCATAAGTGCAAAGTAAGTTTGAATGAAAGTCAGCTGAATTCTAGTTGCTTTACTAGATGAAACAAAGCACAAAAAAATTATATTAAAACAAACTCTTTAATATTAAAAATTACTACCTGTTAGGTGGCCACCCTCTACACATTAAATAAAAAAAATGAAAATAAAAAAAATCTGATTCAAGTCAAAAAATGTGATTTAAATTAAAAAAATCCGATTTATTTGATTTTTGTAAAAAATCATGATTTTTATCAACCATGGATGACGCTCAGCCTTTCCCTGGCCAGACATGGGGTAATCGTCAATCGTAATCGATTACAGTTTTTTGAGTACTCGTAATCGATTGAATTGACCAAAAATGAAATGTAATCGTAATCGATTACATTGCCAATTTAATCGTAATCGACGATTAGGTTCGCGATTAATCTTAGAAATCTTCACCCTACATCACTGTGCGATGAACCGCGGTTGTGGCGGCTGAGTTTCCTCCTTTATCATCGTTTTTATGGTTATGTTTCAGGGAAGGCCATTTGCCGTTTGTGTGCGTTAAATCCAGATAGTCAAGTGGCAAGCACAGCGTTTGTTGCGGATTCTTGCTTTGTTCCAGCGAGCCTTCATGTTGGCCGCCAGAAGTAACCAGGCGAGTCTAGTGAGACGTAGCAACAAAAAGAAGAGCTTTACTTAAAAACGAGTTGACACTTCGGCAACAGAATAGCGGGACATTACGAAGAGAGGTTTTGGTTGTATTTATGTATATTCAGAGTGAACTTATGAATGTAAGTGCTGGAGCAGGCTATGGATATAATTAGTACAGTAGCCTAATTTATATAGAGTAAAGGAATTTTTTTTCAGAGGAGTAAGGTACTTTAATCCAAGTCGAAAATACGTTTCAACAACACTGATAACTAGCATGCCATCTGTGATCCACCAGATACAGCTAAAAAAAACTCAACGAAACCAGTGAGGTTTTGTTGACCATTGCAATTTGGGGATCCAATAGACAGATGCGCAGCTATATTGGCGACACTGTTCATTTCAATGTAAAATCTGTACAATGGCTGCAAAATGCTGGCTTGTGGACGATCGTAACCCCCACTCAGAAGAAATAGTCAGCAATTTTGAAATTCTTTACCAATGAATTTTCAGCGTTGCTGGACGAATGTTCAAGTCTGATAGATGTCGTTCGACTGTTAAACATTTGAAGCCTTGGTGTTTATCAACAATAACAAAGATTTTAAACATTGATCATTTTTGTTTAAGTAAAATTTAAAGAGTTTGTTGCAGTGGAGTAACTGACGGGAGGAATGAGGGGCGATTCGACTCCGCTGGTCAGCTAAATGTAAAAACCAGGCCCCAACTTAGCTTATATTTTGGTTTTAGTATTCTTTTGGCTTTCAGTAGGTTGCCTTTTTGCGTTTTTCGGTGATTTTCCGTTGGTTTGGGTTTTTAGTATAGCCATTCACACCCGGATTCATCATTCTCAAGCTTTTTTTCTGAATGTTGAATTGTAGGTCACCTACAGAGCCCAGTTGGTCTCTTTCAGCTAAGTTTCCCTTCTAGCTCAAACCTCTAGTTATGCCACTGGTTTGTTGAATGCACGAACATCTCATTAAACAATGAATGTAAATTTTTTCCGGTGCTTGATCCTTGCAAATTAGTAATTGCGCTTATTGCATTCATTAATATCGTATGTTGTCTGAAAATATACTTACATCAAACCATGCAAATTAGGTTTGTTTTCGTTCTGAAGATGTTTCAAGACAAACGTAATCGCGATTGTAATCGTGATTACTTTCAATGTAATCGTAATCGATTGTAATCGTGAAAAAAAGATTATTGTTTTTGCGACATTACTTTACACTTAAATAGAGGTACTGTACAATGTAAAAGAGAGCTAAACATTGAGACCTTGCTGCAATCAACAAGTTCTGAGACCTTGCTGCAAATCAACGAGTTGAGACCTTGCTGCAAATCAACGAGTTGAAAATGTACAAAAATCAACTTTTGAGGGGATAATAGGTACATTTTCTAACGTGTTCACATTAACTGAACATATCACAAGAAGTTTTCGGTAGTCGGAATTAAATATCCTGGCCAAATGGAAATTCTCTCTGAAGAATTTAGTAACAGACTTTATCTTCCATGCGAAGAGGATTTGCAACTAAAACTTGTTGAAGATCAGTTTTCAATAAATTCTGAAGAAACACTTCCACATGTAAATTCGAACATTATTGACCTGCAAGACTCATGAAATCTGTATATAGAAAAAAGCATAGGGAAACGAGTTTGCAAGATTTCTGCGGATGTTTGAACAAGGAAAATTCTAAAATCTCTTTACGGTATTTCGGCAAAACAAATGTTCAGCTTGTTTGGGAGCACTTACATACGTGATCACACATTCTCAGTGTTGATTTTATTAAAAGCAAACAATCTTCTCTTACTGACGAACGTTCGAAAAGTATCAAGTTCCAACATCGATCCAGGTTGTGATGAACTCCTTACCAACAAATGATGTAATGTTTCTCATAAGATTCAATTATTTTGCAAATGTGTTTCGTGGTGATTTAATGTTCACCATAACGATTTGCATTCGTCACTTTGTTGACATCTGTAGGTGACAATGCTGGATGCGGCGCGAGGGAAAATCTATTTGTGTGTTGTGGCCGCACTTCTATTGTTTTGAGTTGTGAAGGTCTGGGTCAGTGTTTCCGATCAATTTCTTGGGTTGTAACGTGCTGCATGAAATTGTTGTTACACCGTTTTTTTGTTGAGCTTGCAATCGAAACGGTTTTGCTCCCAACGGAAACAATACCCCGAAGCCCGTCCCGCTTGTTTTGCAACTTTTTGAACTTGAATAAGAGCATTAGGAACATGAATAAGAAAAAGCGGGAGTACGACTGCAACTGCAGCAATGCAACCTATTACGTAGCTAGAGAAACACTTCGGTGTTTTAATGCATTCAGGAATTACGATTTAATATCAATGAGTTTTTCGAACTCTTTATTTCGAAAGGCTTGGATGTCTTTTGGAAAAGGTACTATGCCGAATTTGCAAGACACTTCAATATATGCATGTTACCCGTAGTCAGGGGTGTAGTGAGGTGGGAACGCGTGGTAACGGCGTTCCCACACCGTTTTGCACTAGAAACATTACTTGAAGGTTTAGATTTTTCATTTTAATTTCTACACGCAGCGCCTGGAGAAGCATAAATGAATAAATGACAAGTTATCTCGTGTATAGCACCACAGCAGTAGCATGATTATGCAATTACTGTTTGTGACATCAACAATGGTATTTGGTTACTCGACGATTCGTCTGATTGTTTGCATTTATCGTTATTCTGCTGCAGGACCGGATTTAGCTGATGCGAGGCCCTAGACTAATCACCTTTTGAGGCCCCTCTCCCACTGTTACCAGGAAAAAATGGAACAGGGTTAATCAGTTTGCGCAAGCCGAAGATTACGATACTGACGCTCTAAAAGTACAATCAATAAAAAATTATAAATCATTACTAGAGTGCCCCACGATCACTGCGCTTGTTGCTGCCTTCGGCGCAAAAGCGTTCAGTGACACGGAATTGTTGAAATCGTACTTGGATGGCGGGAGCAGGATTATTAAAATTTGCAGGCAAATAAACCGAAAACGTCTTGGTTAAATATTTGACAAAACATACGGCCTACGTTTATTGTAGTTTCACATTTGTTTTATCTTATCTGTGCTTAAAAAACCAAACACATTCCACGTATGTATGGCGGCGTAAAGTCGTTGAAGCACAACGTGAGGACCACGTTGCGATTCTAGAATTTCAAAAAGGGGGGCCACTTTGGGGCCAAAGAAAAAGTAGGGGGCCAACGTAAATGTCTATCTTGCATGGACATTTTTTATGTTAACCAAAAGAACTTGAACGTGAATTCGAGACAAAACTGGGGGGCCAACCAATGGTCCACCCAGGCCTCCCTTAGAATCGCCGCTGTTGCCACTCGCTTACCGCGGCTGTAAAAATTTCACAGACACGAGCAAAATACGTCAAGTACAACCCACCCAAATGGTTGCAACTGCTAGGTTCACGATTCGCGTGTTAGTTACTTTTTCAGACTGCTAATATAATCAAACGCAACGAAACCGTCGCGCGAAAGGATATGGGATTTAAACCAGAATGGTCGCCAGAACGTTTTCAATAGAGGGCTTTACATTTGCGCAGGGTCTTGACATTCTGAAAATTTGTTAAAATCTCCACTGATTTATAGTGCTTCATATTTAGATTTGGAGGGGCTGAGCCCACCAATGCTCCCTCGTGGCGACGGAACTGGTTTAAACCTCCCTTATGCTGTCATTATTAAAGTACGTACAAAAAATCTACAATAATCGAATCTATTAAGGCTGAACAGAACACAGTAAACGATTTAAAAAGGTTTTGTCCTTGCCTTCTTCAAGCAAAATCGTCTGGGAATTCATTAAAATTAAGTTTGTCACTTTTAATGCATCGAGTGCTTAGTGCGGCAACCTCTGCTAGACATTGCAACCTTTAATTCATTTTTAATTCTTTTGAATAAACCTTTCTCCTGAGCAGTTAGTGAACATCACGCTAAGAAAAAAGGGTCCGCGTGGTTGGATAAACTAAAAACCACTAATGTAAGGCATCAGACCCAAACGCGCTTTTGTCATTTTCTTGCTGTTACCCTTTTCTTTGT
>JGI24159J19872_10001442_pt1 | contig 26158 bp, 7 predicted proteins | sample Ectturendosymbi4_FD_19872 | JGI IMG/M metagenome (IMG submission 19872)
AATAATAGTGGCTTGATGGTCTTCATCCTTTTTTAAATATGTAAGGCCATGGTTTGTCCAAATATATTTATAGTGGAATCTCTTTTTGAAGGATAATGCAGCCTTGAAAACTTCTTTATTTTCTTTCGTCAAACTCTCATTGATAAAAACTTTACATCCATCATTTTCAACTCTTATTATTTATATCTAGAAATAATGGTTGAAGGCTGCGTGCTGCCCGCAGAGCCGCGGTTTCGAATCACTGATGTCAATAGCCGACGTCTCCTGGAAGGTCTCGCTGTGCGACCAAGCATACCTGGACTACATCTGAGCCATTTTGAACGCTGTGAATGGACATGAACCCATCTTAAAAAAATCTTTAGAATCTTCGCTGCGTAGATGCTTTGGCGGCGCACAAGCAGTTTTATTGTGGTCGGCGTCGACTCTTTCGACCGTTCGAAAGTAGGTCGGCTTCAAGCAAGGAAATTCAGTGGAATTTAAAGCTCGGTTTACGCGCTATCCAACGTTCGTCCAGCGCCAGTGAATGTATTTGTTCTAAACAAAGTTGTTTTTTTCTGCGATGAAACTTGCTTGATCCATTTTTCTCTTGCGCATAACGCTAAATAGCAACAACCGTTGATAGGGCTATAGTTCGGAAGTTCGCAGCTTTGCACAACTATAGCCAGTCTATTGTACGGCCTCCTACCAAATTCTAGTATTCAGGAATATGATAAATACAGTCATTTGAAATAACGTAAAAACTAGTGTTGACATGAAAGCACGTTTCGAAAAATTAAATAAAAAATATTTCAAAGAGTACTTTTGCTTTTAATGTGTTAGTCTTCAATTTCTTTTGTTCTGCGGGCCCTAGACATATGTTTATAAACAAAATTCTTCTAGCAATGGGTATGCATTGAGGAAACAGAATCTAGATATTACATTTATGCATGCAATTAAGTATCAGATAGGCTACCAAAAAGGTAGTACTTGTGAGGCATGATAGGAAATTTAGTTGTCGATATTTCTATTACAGATAGTATCTGAAGTTTGGTGAGCTGATGACAAGGTAGCTCAGTGACCCCAAAATTTGCTTGGGAATGTTGAAAAGCCACAATCTTCTCTTGTGTGGATTTTGCCGCTGAAAAGTTATTAGAAGTCTACTGATGCACAAATCAATGCGGATCAACTTGACAGGAGACTTTGCTTGAACACTGTGTGAAAAAGTTGTTTTTGTATTTCAACACTTCTTTTAAGTTTAAATATCATCGGTACTGCAGATAGAGAGGATTTTTGAAATGTACATAGGTTTGTTTATCTTAGAAATATTACATCAGGCAAAGATTACTGCCAAATCGAACATATTCTTAGCTTCTTCGTTTTCTACACTAAGCCTTATTTGTCACTAAAGCAAAACGTTGAAAAAACAGTAACAGGCTGCTTTGTTTAACTTTTTCGAGAAACTTCGTTGCAGAAATGCTGATGACTTTTCCTTGCAAGTGGAACTATCGACCAGACCATTGCATGTACATGCCTGTGTGCAAAACCGCCAACCAGGACGGTGCACAGGTGCTGCATGGCTGTCGCAGAGCGTTCCAGGAAGAGACCAAGTGGCCGGTGTTCCGGGCGTTTTATCGAGCTGTAGAAGAGCTTGAATTCGGAGGCAACTTTGCCAAGCTGTTGCAGGTATGATCGCGAACAATTTCAAACTCCAAACATGTTTGTTGGAAACCTGGCGTTAAACATGCGTACTTCTGTACGTTCGTGATAATCACTGCTTTTTATGGCGCTGGTGTTTTCATGGGCAGTGAAAGATTAAGGCTGACAGAAATGCGTTTCCAACAATTTCTGCCCCTGCTTGCACCTGCCCGTGACGCTATAATAGGAAGTTAATCAACGCGTGGTCTTGTTTAGTAGAGGGGTAAACATTTGAAAGAACTTGGGGAAGAAGGTATCAAGAGGCCCCCAAATCGTCGGCCATGTTTGCGAGACACGCCCGTTTTTGTTGTGTTTCAAAAAATTTATTCGAAATAGCATTCCATTAAATTTTGTTTGTCATCATTAAACTTGCGCAAGTTCCATTCATGTTTTTAGCACCGTGGAAGAAAAAAATCATGAAAATTTATTGCAGGATAACGAGTTTAAATGGGCGTATTATAAAAACAATTTTCTTCTGGATGGCAATTTTTTTCTTGTGCAAATGCAATAATTATGGACCAGTGGGAAGTATTGCCCTTGAGGATAACTGACTGCGCGTTTTGTTTAACATGCTTCACTATCAACGCGTTCGTCAACATGGTTCATGATGAAAATGTAAATGAAATGCACTGTGTGACTAAAACTGTTGCGCACAAGCGGTCGTTTGCTTGCATTGAAGTTGAATGCGGATGCTCTGAGAAACATTCTAGTCTCTATTTTATGCTAGCAGCATAATCGCTAGCTCATACCCAAACCTATTCTATCGATATTCTGAAGTGAATTACTGTGATTGGTTTCGCAAAAACAATTCCAACCAGAGAACCTTAGATGCTCATGAGAGCAAACTGTGCATTGTGTAAAGCCAGCCATGTTTGATCCAAACGCAGTAAGCTCATATGCAGTAAGCTCATAAGTTCATTTTAAAGGCCCACTGCAAAGAGATTAACAATCGTGCAAATGTTTGTCAGAAGTTCGCCTGCCACAAGGTTATCGATCGTCTACTGACTGCAAATATTAAAATTCTCTTGGCTGATTTCGTAACTTAGTGCAGCAAAGAATACCCCAGATTAAAGTTTGTCTATGAGTGTTCGCTTATTTGGTGTTCGAAAAAAATTATCCATCTGTTGGTGTTTCAAATTCTTACAAGAGCAATGATTGCTCGATGTGGCAATATCTAACTTATAGGCATTGGCCTTACACAGGGTTGCGGAGCCGGAGGTAAAATATCCGACTCCAACTCCGACCTTTCCAAAATTTCCGACTCCGACTCCTTAACATGAAGGGAATGAAGGCTGTTAAAATCAATGGAAATCGTCGTGCACAGCAAGAAATCTGTTTCAACAAAAGTTTCAAAAGAAATTGTACCAATGCAACAGAAATTCCCAGTCTAATGTAAAAAATGATCCAACTGGATATCCGCAATCGGAGTTGGACAAAAAAATCCGACTCCGACTCCTAGTGTTGTTAGGAATCCAACTCCACCCAAAAACATCCGACTCCGCAACCCTGGCCTTACAGCAAGCAGTTACTGTAGCCTCAATGCTACCACGCAAATCATCGTAATGTAGGTTGGCATGGAATAACATGCTTCACATAGCACTCGGAAATACTGCAAGTGAAAGCCTTGGGTAATGCCCAAAACAACAGCTAGAAACGACGTGATGCCCTGTATTCGACCGAGTGATATTCACATTTCCTCGACCAACTTTCGTTCCATTAGGTATTGTATGTAAGTTAAAAGGTGGAGTTTTCAGTGTCTCTTTCGGATGGTCTCTGGCCTTGTCTGCAGACTTTCGATGCTCGATCGTTCGTACCGACATGGCAAATATCAAGGGTTCGACCCGTGTTTCCAGATTGATCGTGAATAGTGGGGATGAAAAGTTCTTCAATGGACTGAAATAATGTGGAACCTAAATTTCGTGTTTCTTTGGGAAAGTTTCACCTTTTGTTATTTACAGTTACACGTAATATGCCATCAATGCCGATAGTTTGGACTAATTTTAGCAGTTTTTTCATCATTGGAAGGCTTGGTTTCAAACTTAGGAAATTTCTGGTTGTGGTATTGGGTTCAAAGATTTCAGATCCGGACATTTTGCAGATCTCGCAGTTGTGACGTCAGTTTGTCTGGCGGACTTGGCCTCGCGCATCTTGGCATTAGCTACACTGATGTTACAACTTTTTAGCGGCGAAATTCAAGTTTTTACTGAATTTCTGCTTTCTTAGATTTAGATCCACAAATGTTTCATTCTTGTGTTTTGGTCCCTCTGTTTTAGTTGTCGCTTTCATCTTCATGACTGACGCACGTTTCGTGTACGTTTCTCGCAGATGGTGGAGAGCAACCTTCGCGAACTTTCTACCTCGAATTGCAAAAAATCATCAAACGTCATGCTTGCTCCGCTGATAAAGCTTGCGATGCCGACCAAAGATGAGCTTTGACTTGAAGCAACTTGTTCAATAGCAACAAAAATTTGTTTTTGCTGCTGCAACACTTCTGTTTAGTTCGTAGATGATGTTGTTAGAACATTTTTTTCAAAGCCTATTAGCATTTCTTTGTCGTAATCGTGTATTTAAATGTTTGCTTGCAAATGCGTCAAACCCTGTTTTGTCACTATGAATTCCACACCTTAGCGAATTTTCATATCGTTCCTTTTTGTTGTTTCTCCCATTAAGATGGATTATGTGATGGAAGTTTGCATAATCATGTTTGCATTTAATGAAATGTAAGTTATATATTTGTTCCTGAAGAAATAGGTTGCACGGTACGATTCGCGCAACATTTCGTATTTTGACGGGGTTGTCGCCAGTGAGGCTGGTGAATTGGTGCCCCCATATAATGTTTTGTGTTTCAATTGCAGTTTCGGTGAATTTTTATCAATTTCGGCGTAATTTGGTGTAATCGAAAATCATAAAGACCGTTTTTCTAGTCGTTCGGTGAAAACTTCGTAGGAGTTTGTGCAACCACTGTGTCCCTTCTTCATTCCACGAGTTTTATTTCACTGCCACGAATTAGACAGCGTTTGTGATTGTGGCTCTTCTGTTTTTCCATTTACCCTATTCCTAATAACGAAATCATGGCGGCGCGTCTGTGCAACACTTTGATCCTGACAGCTAATGTCGTTGCTGCAAACACATGTCTGGATTTTTTCTGTTTTAACTTTAATAGCAGCTGAGGGCAAAGCATCTCGAGCAATCGAAGCAAATGCTGTGAAATGCTATCTTGTTCACGTTTTCGTTTCCAAAGTCGGGATCAGGATTGCACGCATACCTAGTTATTTAGCAACTTCCATCGGCGTTTGGTGGACAGCTGTAAGTTGCGTATTTTCCACGACTGTGTACTCCTGTTCAAAACCTATTAAACAGTTTGAATTATCGTTGCGAATGAGTTACGACTTGGTGGCGAACGTAAATTTATTGTAGATCGATGGTGTATGGATTTTCAACGCTTCAAAACGATAATCTAAATCTGTCTTTCTCGACTTGCTTTTGGCCATATTTCACATATTCATCTCCAAAGTTGTGGTGTTACTAAGGACTGCTCATGTAATTGTTTTCTTTCCCGAAATTGCGATCGATTCTTTCCTGCAGACATTTTTACCTGTCACTGTTGCAACCTCTCCGGTGGCAATGGGTTGATTGTGTGATTCATCACGAACGGGATGTGCGCGAAGAACAAAAATATATGTGTGGCGCGAGCAAGCAATAATAGAGTGATCTCTATTGTTGCTTGCTGCCACGGTGCGAAGCTTTGCGCATATGCCGCTCGGGATTTCCGATCGCAACATCACTAACAATTCGCTGCTGAAGCTCGTTTTTGCCCTCCTTAAACATGACATTGCCCCACTGGTGTCGGTGCGCCCCACGTTGTGAATAACCGGACTAAATGAATCTAATGCAGGTATCTGCATTTCCTTGAATTACTGAGGCAAGTCAAGAGAAAGATGGTAATTCGGGGCATCGAACTAACGGGAAGGCAACCAGCATCAATAGAGATCCCTTGCTGAGTTCAGTCTACTGATACTAGGTTGCACTATTATTATGTAAGGATAACTGAATTAAGATCATTCGCTTGTGGTAACTATCACACTGACTTGTTACTTATGGGTGCCATCTACCGGTGACCATTTATTTACATGTGGCGCCATCTCCAGGCCGCCACAGATCCTTTGTCTTACCTACAACCTTATGTCTTACCGCCTGTGGGAATTCGTTTTCCCAGTTCCCTTGTACCTCTTTTTCATTACCCATACATGCGGTCCTGGCAATCTTGTTATGTTGCTTACTCTGCATAGCGTGCTTTGATTAGTTAATTTTTTTATTGTAGTTGTTTCAGGGCTTTGATTAGTTAATTGCTTTGATTGTAGTTGTTTCAGGGCTTTGATTAGTTAATTGCTTTGATTGTAGTTGTTTCAAGCTGACGCCCCACATCACTTGATCCAAAGAACATGCTTATTATACATAATAACACAATATTATACATCAAACGACTCAGTAGAGGCATGTGTGTAATTAACTTGCACATGAACAATTCTAAATCGTAACGAACGCGCCCACCTTTCGCGCATGTTGTTTAACGGTACAATGTTGCCGAAGTTGTTTTTTTGACCACTTTTAAGCTCATCCGATCTTCTCTCCATTTTTAACACTCGTTTCAATTGATGTATTGCGAGAAATTAAAACAAAACCAACATCCTTCTATTCATTTGTCATAATTTGTTAATACTAGGTTACTTCTGTTGTTTGAATAATGGAATCGGATTGTGCCATTTTACTGGAAGCTTGCTTTTTTGCGTTTGCATCTCGTTTGTTTTTGTTTTGTTGAAAGTTATTGATGAAACAGAGCTGCCTTGAAAGTATAGACTGCATTTTAACACTCTCCCCTGTCTTAATGCCAAACGTACTCTGGACAAGTGATCATTCATCAAAATGCATTTAGCGTAGTTAAATTTTCAGGGCACTATGAATCATTTGTGTCTTGTTCATTGATAAGTAAGCATCAAGCATTGCTGGGGCAATTGTTTCATGTGCGTTGCTTCAAACTGTGCTCGTAAATATCGACGTCCTGGTGTTGAGTGTTGACCATGGTAGAATATTTTGGCAGTCAAAAAAATTTTATCGAATCTGGGTCTGCAAGATAGTTTGACGCGTAGAGAGATTTAGTTTCATATGACTCAGCTAATAAGCGGTACCAATGGAAAAAAACATTATGCTAAAAAGTAACCAATTTGCAATGTAAATTAGCATAAATAAAAACACAATGACAAAGGAATAATTGATCCATGCAAACAAAGACGTCACTGTGTCACATAGGATTAGAGAAAGACCATGAAAGCATATAGTCAACCAACTCCGTTTAAAACTTATGGACAAGTAGTAAAAAGCAACCGTGGAAAAATAAAATAAGCAGTTACATGGCCGTCGGAAAGGTGGGCCTGGATTTTGAAAATCTTAGCAAAAAAGGTTGTTTCCTTAGTTTCGAGTGGGAAAATCCACCATTTTTGGTCCCCCCTAGAAACTTTTGGAAAATTCCCCTAATGCTCACCCCATGGAAAAAATCCTTCCGACGTCCATGAGCAGTTACATAACCAGTAGACTAACAAACAGAACCCGGTGAGGAAATATAGATGAAAGAGCATGCCTAAGGAGCAAATAACCTAGTCTTGTTGAGGAAATTCGTTGTGTTAAAAACATTTAAACACAGTAAGAACTAAGAAAAAATTCATCTCATAACTATGGAGTGTAATTCTATCCGTAAAATGGGATGCGCACAAGAAAGAATAACATACAAAAGTACATAGAAGCAACAACTTAGGTTTCCCAAACTACTAAAAACCAGTAGAGGCAGCAATATTTTTCTCTAAAGATGATACATACACTCCTGAATATTTATCATGTAATGTGTGTTTCTTAAAATGAATTTTGAATGCAAAGGTAGCAGAAGACTTAACGGAATCTGGTATTAAGACCACACTTTTGGACCAATGAATATAAGAGAACATTTCCCTGCAGATCAGTTAACTCTAGGTAAAAACAGGTTGTTAGAAGCTGATAGTCTTGTGGTGTGAGAATGAATGAAGCTGATTCATGCAGATGATCGACGAACTTTTTGCCTGCTTTTGCATTTTTATGACTAGTTGCCAGGGTTGCGGAGTCGTAAAGAGTCGGAGTTTTTTGATGGAGTCGATTTTTTTGTTCGACGCCGACTCCGGATACCCAGTTGGATCATTTTTTACATCACACTCCTAAATTGGGAATTCCTGTTGAAATGGTGCAATTTCTCTTGAAACTTTTGTTGAAACAGAGATTTCTTCCTATGTACCACGATTTCCATTGATTTAACAGCCAAATTTAATTCCCTTTATGTTAAGGAGTCGGAAATTCGGAAGTGAGATATTTTGCCTCCGACTCTGCACACCTGCTAGTTGCTATAATTGGAAATGTATTACTGCAATTTGGCATATCGCAATTTAATATAACAATTTGAATGTTCAATCGTGACCGAAATTTCAAAGTGCAGTAGCTTCATGCGAAACGATTAGATTCTTAACTCTATGATAGTTTAATGATTTCAAAGATCCTGACGTCAATTCCGTGACGCAACAGTCATATGAAGTTTTCAGTCGGGTATACAGACAACCAGGCGCACAACCATTTGGGGCATTTACCCCCCTGAAAATTTCAAAACATTGCATAGCAATTTTGACATTTTCAGAAACTTTCAAAGAATAAAAATAAAATTTTGTATTCTAATCAAAGAAGTCTTATTTGAATTTTTCTTTGCCCTACTGGTTAATTATCTCCTTGCAAGATTTATCTTGAGACAGGCCATCTGATCGAAAATTTCGTAAATGATTGGTATTCAACCACAAATATGCTGGAATTGTGAAAACTTGGGATATCGTTTAAAATGCTAGTATTTCTAAGGCATTTTTTATCTTTTTGTTCGTGTACCACTCTGAAAAAATTCAGAAATGCAGTGTGTGTGTAGGCCTACGCTTTGATTTTGTTTCTTGCCTATTTTCTGAGGAAGAGAGTTTGCATGCACTCACGAAATGTCAACAAATATACTGCATTGTTATCACACCAGTGGAGCAAAGTTTGCAGTAGGCTAGAGTAGACTACGCCTGGCGACAGAAACAGCATACTGTTCACATTGTGTTGCCTTTACGTTTCCCTGGGGTTACTGTAGGCTAATATTTAAGATTTTTGCATTTTATGTTCAGTGCTTAACCGTTGCTGGGGTTTCACAGCCAAGCTCTAACGTTGCAAGGGAAATTCGAATTTCACAAGGTCCTCAAAGTTATTCCGTGTTATTTTGGTAGTCCTGACAAAAGTGGCGAGGCTGGCCCAACCATTCGTAATAAAGTGCAAGTTGCATTCCTTTCGGACTGTTTCACTTAGCAGACGAAGTCTCGAATCTACGATTGAAACAGTAGCATCAGTGATTAAATATATCCTGACGTTCATACCAGTCCCTTGTATGACAACTTCGCCACTCGCAGTATCGTCTGCAGAAATGATCTCACAGCAAATGATTTCAACTGAAGTTTCAAAAATCTAGATAATGGATTTGATGAATTTGTTAAAACAAGACGAAAAGTTAGGCAGGTTTACTGGTAGCCTATACATCTGCCACACTAAAGCTATAACTGCACTAGTTGAGCACGGAACCAGGTGTTGTATTAGGCTAGTAATTTTTACTCTGTCCTGATCGTTCGGTCTGCACATTGATTAAAACTGAATAGTTTTCATTTTCGGAAATGTTGCGAAGAGAACTTTATCTGTGACCATTTGCGAAAAAATTGTATCATGGTTGAATAGGAACGAAGACGGCATCGAATGAATTTTCATGAAAATTGCCCTCCCTGAAATGAAGAGCTGGTTGCGCCCTAGCAAGCTTATTATTTTTATTTGCAGGAAAATATTTGATAATCTTATAATTAATTCGCACAAATTGCAAATTATGTGTTGTGAATTAAAGATATATTTTCAGAATGCCTAGCCCCTGCAAAAACATGCAGCTCCCAATGAAAGACTTTCTGGCGATGGTTCTGCCAAAATTGTGTCCACAAATGGAACTAAAAAACTATTAAAGAAAGAAAAATTAAAAAATTACAATATTTTTTTGTGAAAGGCATTCGGCCTCGAGATGTTCCATAACGTTGAAAGATTTTTTTAGAAATCACCAATGCTGTAAATTTTAACTTTTTTACTGGCGACTGTGGTGTTGGTGGAGATTCGTGGTTTTAAATTGGTTCAGAACCGTCGACAGGAAGTCTTCACTAGAGGGGCTTTACGTTCATGTGGGGGGGCTTTACGTATGTGCCGGGGAGGCTTGATATTTAAAATTTGATAAAATCTCCAATGATTTACAGTATAGTGTTTCATATTTCGATTTGGGGGGCTTGGTCCTTTGTTTGGGGGGAGGCGACGGGACTGAATTGGTTATAAGCAGATTCTCACTTGTGTTTGCTGGCCTGGATAGAAGCAGATACATTGCCAGATTAACAGCATTGTGGGTTACATTAAGCTTGTTGGGGGCGCTTCGTTTCAGTATACAATGAATTGGAAAATGACTTTATCGGAGATACCAGAATTTGAGGGTATTAATCGGGCTTGTCCATGGGAATGTCATTCCTGTGGGAATTCCACGGGAAACGTCCCATGGGATGGGACGGGACAGCACACATTTGTATTTCCCATGAGACTCCGAAATAGAATGAGAGAGTCAGAATGTTACTGAATTGTTACACTTAGACTATACTTCTGAATTTTAAAGTCAATAAATTTTGTCGTTTTGCATGTCTCTTAATACATGTAGTCCTATTTGGGAGATACTAAACTTTCATAAATTTAATAATTTTAATTGAATTTTATACCATATTAATATTACAGTATAACAATGTAATGGGAATCCCATGGGATGGGACAGGCATAAATTGCTATGGGATGGGACAGAGAAATATGTCCCATGGACAACCCTGACAAATTGTAATGAATTCGTAGATAATTTTGTTATGAAGAAGGCAGGACGAAACCTTTTGACTGTTTACTGTGTTACGTTCAGCTTTACTTGATTCGATGATTGTAGCTTTTTATTTCTTTTCACGTATTTCAATAATGACAGCATAAGCGAAATTTAAACCAGTCCAGTCGCCACGGTGGGCATTGGTGAGCTCAGCCATCCCAAATTTAACCCTGCTCAGGCATCCTCTGCCCAATTTGGGCAAACGGTTGTTCTACTTAAATTAAAAATTAGTTAACGTTCACGTAGAAAGCTGGCTCTTTCAGTAGCGGCATTTTTTAGACGCTCTTTCGGGCACTCCTATCGAAATCTGCAGAAGTTTTGTAGTTTTCGATGGGGAACAAAAATTTGCCCAAATTGACCCATGGTTACCTGAGGTGTAACAAAATGCCTTCACAAAGATCCCTCCTAAGGTAACCTTGACCAATTTGGCAAAAGGAATTGGTGCATGTAGGTTCACTACTAAGCCACGCCAGCAACCTTTGACCGAAGCCAGCACGGGAGTAGATCACACGAGCGCAAGCCCTGATGACGCGATCAATTTGGTGCGAATGGCTCCTGCTCAGCTCGTGGTTTTCATTGAGAAACAGGCAGGAGAATGTATGACGCCTTCTCTGTCAGAGGAAAGAATTTGGAGCCAGAAAGGCTTGCACCTCGTGTGTTCACGTGTGGTGAAAGGTCAAAGCATTTGATTGAGGACATGATGAACCTTGTGCTTCTCTTTTCCTAACTGAAATGTCTAGAACTTGGCTTAGCCAAAAAAAGCTTGTTCCTTGTGCGTGCACTTGTGGTAAAAGGCCAAAGCATTTTATTGAGGACATGAACTTTGAGACCAGACAACGCTGTAGAACCTGTCCACAATCAAAACAAAACGAGGTTCACATACCAACCATGGGGAGCACTTGTCAGCATTGATCACTTTCAAGTTTTCTGCCAAGATTACTCACACCCAGGGATACCCTGCTCACAAACGTGGAATACCAACCCCCGGTGATTCCACCCGGACAGGAGTGGTGGCCACGTGGTTCCTAGGTGAAAATCACCGGACGTTATCGTTGACTGCGAGTTCGGGTGAAAATCATCCCACATTATGGTTAGTGTGAGTTCGGGGTGAAAATCGACCCTGAGACCTGTTGAAGGTTTTGATCAGCTTCAGTTTTCTGAAACTTCTTTCAGCGCTCGGGGCAGTTTAGCATAATACAAAGTGCAATAAATACGTTAAGTTAAACTTTATGAAGACGTGTCTTGAGAATAGAGCCTTAAAACGAATTGGGTCTTAATCATTGTTATTGAATTAAAAACGATTATTTAGAGATGTAATGAAATGCAAATGCTAACAAAAAATTTGCTGGACATCAGAATCAAGCCTATCGTTCAGTAATGAAAACACTGTTACCGAAGAAACAAACCTGAGGCCGATCAAAGTAATGTGCCGCGATGAACGTTTTCTTTCATTAGCGCTAAAGTTAATTTTACTTGAACAGCACGCGCATCGTGCTTTTAACTGGCCAAATAGGCGTGCATGAACTTTGCTGATGTCTAGACGTGTTAATCACCTGGTACACAGGCTTAGATTAATAACATTTCGTTTCTCAAATAGGCTATGAATGTTAACAAATACAGACCAAGGGGGCCTACGTGGAGGCAACATGTAAACATCCGTAATCCACTAATTGCACTACTCGGTTGGGACAAACTTGGCAGTGATTGCAAAATAAACTCTTCTGACTACTTCATTAACTCCATCTTGCTGTCTAAACAGCAGGTTGCGCAAATGTGTAACTTTGGTCGTAAGCAATAAAGGTATCTCGCTTCTATGCAGTATAAAATACGAGAAAACTGCTTGATCAAGCCACAATACAATATTTCACAGCAATTACTACGTTGATCAGGTGTAATTCTGACTTCTGGATGTATACAACTAGGCATATAGGCTAAATTCACCTTCAATACACCAAGCAATGAATACGCTAAAGCCTCAAATATATTACCTCACAAACGTACCAAAACCATTAGGCGATGTTATTCTAGGTAACAGCGGCAGGCATTGCTCTGCCTACAAATTACAGGACAAAACAGAATACTGGTTGGTAAAACTACGCTATTTTCTAGTGCTTCACATTTCAATTTTGGGGTTGAAGCTTTGTTTGGGGAGTTAGTCCCACAAAAGCCCCCCAGTTGCGACGGGACTGAATTTTGGGCCCCCTGTGTCGCTAGACCGTAAACTTGCGGATATTTGTCTGATACTGATAATCCCATATTCCGGTTAAAACAAATGCAAAATCTTGGCAAATTGATGCGTTCAACTGGATTCGTCTGCACTAACACCCAAAATTACCGGCAAACACTCCGAGAAATCTTTGAAAAACGCTAAAAACAAAAACCTAAAAATCAAAAGAATACTAAATACCAAAATACAAGGTAGCAGGGGCCCCAGTTTTTATATTTAGCCTGCCAGGGGGGAGGCGCGCACCCCTGCCCCTCCATCAATTACGCCACTGTGTTTGGAGGGGATTAGCCCACCAAATCCCCTCTGTGGCGACGGGACTGGCCGTATGTGAGACATGAAAATCAATAGCAGTGCCGCAATCAATCTGATTGCCCAACAACTGTCGTAAAGCATTTGCCCATTTTGGGCAAGTTTACCTTATGTGCCTGATTTTCGTAAAAAATTTGCCCCTTTTGGGTAAGGTTAATTAATGTGGCTGAAAATTGCAACGAAAATAGATAAATTTAATGTCTCTGCTTCTATTATCAGACCGCATGTTATTCAAGATAGAACAAATTCGCTCAGTGGGAGTTGGTGTACCAAGTGCAGGACCAGTGGCGTGGCAAGGGAGGAGCCCTGTGGTCTCCGGACCCAGGGCGGAACCTTCTGAGGGGCGGCAGCTTTTTGATTGAAAATTAATTTTTGAAAGTAGTTCCAACTCTTCTCTATTATTTCTATAGTAAATTCTCTATTATTTCTATAGTCATTTTTGAAAGTTCCAACTCTTCAGTTTTTATTTTTTGAAGCCCTAGACTGATGAGCTACCCTTAATAAATGGGAAATGCGGCTGTGGACTGAACAAATTGATTGTTTACTCAAAAGTATCGGTCAAATCCAGTTTGTTAAAGTGCCCCAATGTTTCTTTTGAAACCAGGGCTTTTTTAACATACTTGGGGGCAATTTTCCTCCAATCCTCACCAGTCACTGCACCCAAGTCAAAAACCCTTTGAACAAAGCAAAGATGACATTCGACCGCAGACTAGCAAATGTCACTGATCCGGTAGTTCGAGGTTTTATTGCCCCTCCACTCAAAATCTAATACGAAAGGCTCTGCATGAAATCACGGTAAATAGTCAAAGCNAGCTCAATATTTTTTCTCCTGTCGTTCGATCCTTAGCAACACTCCAACGGCACATCATTACATCACCAGACAACTAGGCATTAGCAACAAATATTTCTTGGCAGGCGTCATGCTATTTTTTTAATGTTCGGTGGGATATTTTCAATAAGTGCCACAAGCTGTAGCCTGGTCATTAGGTGGGCTTATCAACATTAAATTTTGGCGGTTGAAATGAAGAACCCGGAAAAGTTACTGCTATTTTTCTGTATAACGCAATACGTTAGAAATCCTTTGTACCACCGGTTTCATCGAAGATCTGGATTACCCCGGCTTACTGCACTTGGAAGTGGTGTTATCCGGTAACTTTTCGGCTAGCCAAACCAATTTTTCGCCCTCTGGCCTTGCAGACTTCTTGTACCGACGTGTGACGTATAGCCAACAATACTGCAAGTTTTTCTTGTATGAAAATTGATTAAGTTTTGAAGGAAACACCTCTGGATTCAAGTCTACGCATGGTAAACGAAATGTTAGATAAATTTCCCAGATCCGTAAGTACGAAGTTTAGGATGACCATACGTCCCGTTTTGCGCTTTATGTCTGGGTCATTTGCTCACTACTCTGCCTCGGAAAATGAGATAGCTGCAGGTAACATGAGTTTCACCAACGTGCGATTCAAGGGTGTCGCGAAAAAAGGACAGCCTGCCCTATATGTTTCATGACCTGAATTGCCGGTTTCAAGTTACACCTGATTAATTACTGCCGTCTGAAACTAATATGCTACGGGCCCCGCGCTGCCTTCATCCGGCACTGGCTCCCAGTCTACAAGGCTGATGTTAATCCATCAACCAGATCAAACTACATAAAACACGGAATTGTAGGAAAACCTGTTTATTAACTGTTATACTTTTGACACTACAGAAGGGAACTATACGCAATCCGAATAATAAAGTCATTTCGGTTCGTAACTAGGAGAAACTGCGAGTGTCACTGCACTTTCGTTTCAAATTGCACTTAGATCTTCATACAACTATCAGTTTCAACGTTTGTAACTGATGATATGTATTGGTGAAAAGGCCGAAATGTATTCGAGTCTTCTTTTCTTCATAGGGTTTGAAGACGGCAGCAATTTTTTAAAATAGCAAATCGATGTCACGTAACACTTCACATCTTAAGTCCCACCTGGAACCATGGGCGTCGGAAGGATTTTTCCAGGTGGAGAGCGAAAGCGGTGAATTTGATTTTGCGCACTCTAAATTAAGACAACCTTTTGCTAAAAACTGAATAGGAAAATGTCAAAATTTAAAATCCAGAGGGGGCCTTCGCCTCCCTTCCGAGCCCGAGGCCCATGCCTGTAATAGCAGTGACTTTAGCAAGTTAAAATATGGTTGGTGATTCGATTGTGGGGATAATACGGCACACTTATGTTTGTAACGAATCAGCATGTAGCAATACATGGAATTGCGATTTATTTATTTACACGCCAAAGTGTGCAGCAAAACTGCAATTTCTATGAACGAAATCAGCAAGAGTTACTTTTAAATATGCCCTCCTGAAGCTTAAGAACGCGGCAACTACAGGAAGTACAACAACCGCCAAAAAAGTAACCGACGTCCAAGCATTTCGTTGAAAGTTCCGTATTACATACAAGTATGGCTGTTCACGTATGGGTAAAACCAGAACAGCTTTGTAAATCAGTCTCTCACTGGACTAATGCTGTAAGATCTCTCCCGATTTCGATCAGGGCTTTTTGACGTGCTTCGCGATTTGTCCCTTCCTGGAGATTTGGAATTGGAGTGGCGAGAGCGATCTTTAGAACGAGAACGACGCGAACGATCTCTGGATCGAGACCGGGACCTCACTGGGCTTCTCGACCGTGACCTGCTCCGTGAACCTCGATCCTCAGACAACTTTATTTTACGGCCATTTAGTTCAGTGTTATCCAGCTTTTCAATTGCATTCTTCATATCGTCGTACGTTGCAAAGTCTACACAGCCTTCATTTCGAACCTTTTGATTGGCTTCAGCATATGTAACTTCTCCAGCCTGTCGTAAATAATCTTTTAAATCTTGCCAGGAGACTCTCGATGAAAGGTTTTTGATCATGACGCGGTATCTAGTGCGCGATGGTGGCGCGTATCTGCTCGAGTATGATCTTCCACCGCCACCACCACCATAGCCACGGTCATCTCTTCCTCCATACCTTCCACCACCATAATCGCCGCCACCACGGTCTCTTCCACCATAACCACCACCATATCCACCGCCGTAGCTGCGCCCTCCATAACCTCCACCACCCCCACGACCTCGAGGTGTGCCCTTGGCATGTTCTACAGTCACACGCCCACCACAGAGCGTTTGGTTATTCATTTCATAAACAGCATCATCTGCATCGCGGTTGTCATCAAACTCAACGAAGCCATAGCCTTGCTTCAGGTTGATTTCAAGGATTTTTCCGAATCCGTCAAAAAATCTTTCAACATCATTTTCTGTTACGCGATTACTTATTCCTCCAATAAAAACTCTGCATCCAGACATCTTGGCACTGCATTACAGATAACAGAATTAGAAAAAAATTATTAGCAACCAGCTGCATGCATTTGAAAAACCTGAAGCATTGGTTAAGGGAGAAAAGCTATTTCACTACACCATGACAACTTACCTTAAGGGAGCACGAGGTTTTCGTTTTAAAACAAAACATGCAAAACACACAAGCTAGATTTATCAATCTACCAAGAGCGGCAAACACTACAGAAAACATGTGAGGTAACTGACCCAGAAAAGATAGTATCCAACACACTACTATTGACCTTACCCTTACATCATTTAGTACCATAACAGACAGAACCACGGAACTACGGAAAACGGAATGAGGAGAACAGGTTAGCCATTGATACAAGGATCTTTATGGGGAATGAGTTCCCACGACTGCTGAACTTTTTTGTTTGGGGAATCGGTGGTCATATTTTGATGGAAGGCGGAGCGATACAAGCCAAGGAAAGAATGGAACGGATAGGATACCAGTAAGGAAATATGGAAAAATGACACCAACTTTGCCTACAACATAATGTGACACTTGGTAACAAATGCTTACAATTTTTACGTTCAACATAAAAATGTTATACAAACTTTATACATAACAGCCACTCGTATGATGAAAATGGCAATATAAAACTGTTTTAAGCAAATTGTGAAACATTAATTAAAGATTAAGGCTAACACTGGCATGAAATCCGTATGTTCTGCATCACAAATGCGTATTATACAAAGCTCTTTATTTCATAGTCTAAGCCCACAATATATATACTAACCCTGTTAGTGTTTGTTTAACCAAATGTACATTCAGTCATTATTTTTAATCTTGTGTAACTGCACACAAATTACCACTAAATCACAAATAGGAATGCACTGGTAAGCAAATACATATCAGCCAGATTGCAATGTACATTATGTACAGTGACATATTGATTTAAAAATGCATAGTGTTAATTCAACATATTGCTCATCATATAAACAAGACTATTTTCGTATGTAAGCAAAGGAGTTACAGTAATGCCAGATCATTAATATTCAAATTCCTCATGGCTCTATGAAGCATTTTGTGGCAATTTTTCAATGTTGATGAATTTATGCTAGCGCCTGTAAGTGCACTTTGTGCAATGCCTCTGTATTAAGAGAGACAACAGCTAAACTCTTAAAACACTTGAGCCGGCCTACGATATATTCGTACTTCGATTTCGGCCTAAAAAACAGCAGTTTTTAGTTGCCTTACCAACGCCCTAGCTTCTATGCCGATTGCACTAGAGAGCTGTTCAAGGACTCAAACGGATCGGCCAATCTAGTAGATTGCACACGAAACAAAATTTTTTAGTTGGGGGGTGCGGATTTTATGTGACTGACGTCATAAGTGAAGTAGTTTTGGGGTCATTTTGGCTCATGTTTCCTGGCCTAGGGCCCAACCGCCAGGCCAAAGTGTTTCGCTGAAGTTTTCAGTGGAAACTAGGCTCGAGTCTGAGTCTTTTGAGCCTTTGATCGACTTCTAGCATTTCTGGTTCAAAAGTTGTGATCTAAAATAAACAAATTAATTAATCATCTAATTAGTCAAATATTTTTACTAACTAACATCAGAAATTTTGAACGCGAAACCCCAGCAGGTCATCCAAGGTATTAAAGGACTCGGATTGTAGCCTAGTTTCCAGTAAAAACTTCAGCGAGATACTACCACCTAACGCTTGGCGCCCAGGGCCAGGTAAAGTGGGCCAAGGTGGCCTTAAAATCCTCCACTTATGACGTCACTCACAAAAAACCCACGCCCCCAAAGCAAAAATTTTTTGTCGAGTGCAGACTAAAAGACCCCATGCAAAGCCACATGCGTTTAGGTGTTTGTTTTTGCGAAAATCCCCGAAAGCAGCCGGGCGCCATAGTGTTAATGGGTTAATCAGCAAATAGTAATGATCTTGCTGATTAATTGCTGGTTTTTGGCTAATTAGTCAGCTTTTGGCTGTTCTGTTGGAAACATGTTAACTTCAAAAGAGCAACATGATCGTCAAATTTTTTTCTTTTTTTCCCATTGTTTCTTGTAGAGTAGTTTATATTAAAGGAAGATACTTAATTTAGATCAGTGGTTCTCAACCTTTTCACTGAAGGGAGCCAAATCCGCACAACTTTGTCAGAGAGCAACACTAAAGAAATTTTAATACATGTCTATTGACACCTTCTGTCCTGAAGCAGAAAGGAGTAGGTTAAACAAAATATTAGAGATTTTATTGAAGACTGCACAGATGGTGCTCAGGTGTGGCGTGGGGCCAAATAAACATCCAGCAATTCCAGTATCACGTTTTTTTCTCCATTATGCCACTTTATTTTGCCAGTTCCATGTTGATGGGAATTTTAATGTGATTCGTCATGCTTGATGTTAATGACCACTACCAAAAATACGAATCATATCCTGTTTTTTTAGTATCCGTTTTATATATGTCATAACATAAAAATCAGAACAATTTTTTGTGGTTTCTAAGCAACAACATGTTCCATTAACAGAACAATGGTTCAATGTGGGTTCACAGCTGCAGGATAACAGTAATTGCCATTTCTTATTCTTTCTTTTCTGTTGCTTCAGTTACACAACTGTTTAATTGCGACACTACTGCAATTTTGCATTGTTGCTCTGATGGGTATGAACCAACAGGCCTGTGACAAGGTTTTACAGTTTGAGGGGACAAAATATATTTTTAGGGGGAAAATTTGTTTTTGTTAAAAATTAACAACTTAAAAGCCAGACTAAATCAAGGGTTTTGTGCCAAAACAGGCTGTTTGCACGTAGCTTTGCGTGGGCATAATTACAGCGCCATGAGCTTAAGAGAGCTGTTCAAACGCTCAGGACTCAGCAAGTCTTGCAGTTTGGATGGAAAAAAAATTATTGGTTTTGGGTTTCAGATTTTGTTGAGTGACGTCATAAGTGGAGTACTTTAGCCCACTTCATCTTGCCCAAACCACCAGGTGGTAGTTTTCGCTGAAGTTTTTTGGAAACTAGACTAAATTCCAAGTCTTTTGATATTTTGGATGACCTGCTGGGGTTTCAGGTCATAAAGTTATGATCTAAAGCAAACAAATTAATTGATTAATCCCATAATTAGATAATTTGTTGATTTTAGATCATACCTTGAACCAGAAACCCACAAAGTCAATAAATCTTATTCTAGCCTAGTTTCCAATGAAAACTGCAGCGAAATACTTGTCTAGCAGTTGGGCCCTAGGCCAGGTAACATCAGCCAAAATGGCTTAAAACCTACCTCACTTCTGAGGTCACAAAAAAAACAAAACCAAATAAATTATATTTCATTGCTGACTAGAAGACTTGCCAAATCTTTGGAGGGTTTGAACAACTCTCTAGCTATGCTGTTGGTAAGGCAAAAAAAAATGGCTGATTTTAGGCCAATTTCCAAGTATGAATATATCGTACCCTGGCAGCCAACATGTTAATAACAAACTGTAACATGACAAAGTCCAACATGAATGTTCCGTAGTACAATTTATTTTTGCTTTTTATGCAATGTGCAGTAGTGTTGCGAGTTGGCATACCAATTAAACAGATTAATACCAAGCATTTGCAAAAGTTGTTAATTTTGTTGAATGAGTAGACGTACATCCATATTGATATAAAAGAAAATTTTCTGAGCACAAGGAAATTTGAGTGGGCACTGCCCGGAATGCCGCCCACCATGGCTACGGGCATTTGCACCAATTTTCCAGTGGAAAGGCAATGAGGTTGTTTACACTGGTTCCGATCATGCCTATGTAGAAGGGTAAAACGTTATACACAACGAATGAAAAAAATTATGTAATTAAATCCTTTGTTTGTATTAGCAAAATCAGGGAATGGGAGGTGCAGAATTACCTACCAGATTTGCTAGTCAATATAGACCACAGTTAAAATGTGATACTGGCCCTTATGTTTGAATATTGATAAAAAATGCGACTATATGAGACCGCATGTTATGGCTGAATGTAGCCTGATGTAGGATCTACCTCCTTTTTTTAGTTGAATTGCTGTAAATATCCATAGTGTCCTTCTTTAGGCTTCGTGGGAATTAAGACACAATTAATACACAAAACCTGGATTACATCACTATGTGTAAGCAGAAAAGCAAGAACAATGTCAATTATGCAGCAAAAATCCTTTACAACATGCTACGATTGTGATGTTAGGCAGCATGAAAATTGCTTTAGCTTATCACAAACAGAATCTTATATTTTTACGTTTGTTTAGCCCTTGTGCTTGTTCTCATTAGATACAATTATGTTTATAAACTTGCTGACTATGATTTCAGTGAAGCATTTACACTGCAAAGGATTCTTGTAAGGATATTGATTCTGATACCGGTTTAGACCACTGTTCCAAAAATGGAACAAAAACTTTCACCTCAAATCAAGCTGTATTCTTTTTTGGACAAATTTCCAGCCTAGTGCCCAATAACTTTCCTGACATAGTATGCAGTAACTTTCCTAATGTCACCAAAGTAAAGTGAGCTGATACGTGAAACCAGAGCTGAATTCATGGCAATCATTTACATAATTTGAACTCATAGTAATTACACAACTATGGCAAATCCTTACACTGGTGGTACTGATGCTGCTGACCAGCCCTCTAATTGTGGGCTGCTTGGCACTTTATTGTGGGCCGTGTGGCATGAAAGAATTGCAGTTATGTGGGCTACAACGTAGGCTAGCTGTAACAGCTACACAACATTGATTGTTCGATGTTAACTAAGCATTATTTTTGACATCGTACAATTTAAGATATTAACATACCAATGTTATATAACACACAACTGAATGGCAGTGTCTAAACAACCATGTGGAGTTTTCACTATCGAAGGACTATTATTTTAGACGATTTGATGTCACACCAAAACATCGCATACAGTTTGGTCCTGCCGGTGGCGAATGTTTCAGGGCTCACACAGATTTTCAAAAATCATTTTCCATGCTTTTTGATACAAAATATAACTTAACTACCATTACTTATCTTCATTTTTCCAAAATTTGCTTCATTGAACTCAATGTAAAAAATATCAGCAGTAAAGAACAAAATTTGAATAAACAAATGGCTGAATTTAGAATTGCCATGCCTTTTCAATACTTATGCACATTTTGGCCAAATTCCGATTTCACAATTCAATACTGTTTCAACATCAGCACTGTGTAGTAACCCTGCTGTTTAGTCTTTTTATTGCAAAAGCCGAATGTGGTCTTTTAGTCCCTCAGAAGCAATAAATAAATATGGTTGTTTAGAGACTACTTGTTGCAACCTCTTGGTTGGCGTTGCGCTGAATGTGCGGTTCACCACGAACGGAATGTGCGCCAAGAACAACACCACTTATGTGGCACGAACAAGCAATAATAGAGTGATCATGGCATGTGAACTCTATTGTTGCTTGCTGCCACAGTGCGAAGCTCTGCGCACATGCCGCTCGGGATTTCCTATCGCAACTTACCCAACTGAGAACAGCATAAGTTTGCAATTGGGCCATTGAAAATAAGCATGGCCCTTAACACTTCCGCCGCCAGGTGGATTTGGGTAAAAATTACCCAAAAGGATTTTTACTCAATTTTTGGCAACGAACGTGCTAATTACGGCTGAAAGGATGGTTTGGGCCATCGTAATTAAGTTCACAGATCACTGTTTTATGGAATGACAAAAATATGCAGGACCACCAAACTAGGAACTACTCTGAATTTCGGCTGTTTTTCATCATGAACCCAAAATTTGATCTGTGAAGGTTTGTATTTTGTATATTTCTTATGCAACTTCACAAAACATTCAGAAAATGGGTGTTGTGAAATGTGTAAGTCCGATCATTCCTATTCTCACCACCTCCAAGCACCTCTAGGCGAAAAAAGAAAATGCTACCACAGCAAAAGCTTAAGCGATCACTTAACACTTTGGCGTCCGGCCGGTTTAGGAATTTTTGCGAAAAACAACCGGATTGCATGCGGCTTTATGCACGCGTAACTTGGGCACCAAAAGTGGTAGAGAGCTGTCCAAAGGCTCAATAGACATTGAAAGTCTTCTGGTCTGCACTCAAAAAATTTTTTTTGGTTGGGGGGTGCAGAGTTTTGAGTGACGTCATAAATGAAGGACTTTTAGGCCACCTTGGCCCATTTCCCCTGGCCATGGGCCAAGACGGTAGTGTTTCAATGAAATCTTCATTGGAAACTAGGCTACAATGCAAGTCTTTTGATACTTTGGATGACCTACTGGGGTTTGGGTGCAAAAGTTAAGATATAATAAAAATATTGGACTAATTAGCTAATTAATTTATGTTTATTTTAGATCTAACTTTTGATCCAGAAATGCTAGAAAGTCAAAGGCTCAAAAGAATCAAACTTGAGCCTAGTTTCCAATAAAAACTTCAGCAAAATACTTTGGCCTTTTTGGCTCAGGTTACCTGGCCTAGGGCCCAACCGCAAGAGGCAAGTATTTTGCTCAAGTTTTTATTGGAAACTAGGTTAGAATCCAAGTCTTTTGAGCCTTATTTCGACTTTCTAGTGTTTCTGGTTCAAAAGTTATGCCTAAAAACAACAAATTAAATAATTATTCATTTAGTAGATTAATCATTAGGAGTGACATACTTCCATCTAGTGATTTGGGCCCAGGGCCCTGTAGCTTGAGCCAAATTGGCCTAAAATCTAACCCAATTATGACTCCACTAAAAAAAACAAAACCCAACTTTTTTTTTCAGTGCAGACTTGAAGACTTGCCAAGTCTTTTCAGGGTTTAAACAGCTCTTTACCACAATTGCCTGGCGAATTTATGCAGTTGCTACAACATGCTAGAAAAAAACGTGATTTACCAAAACTACCAGCAGCGAAAGTGTTGATATCAATGTGTGCACAATGAATTAGTCATCAACTCTAGCATCAATCCCATCTGTGTTCATTCAGGTACTATGAAATAAGGAATTCTGTTTTCTTAATTTTTAATTCTCTTATACCATATCTACAGTCTTGGCAAAAAGGCAAACTTACTACAATTGTTTTTTGTCAAACAGGTATTCAGATGTTTTTTTCATTTTTACAGAACTGTTGCAAGCATGTTTTTTTGGCATAATGCAAAATGCTTTACTGTGTTAAATCAATCTGTCAGAAAAGTGAAGAAAATCATTACCATAAAGTGTTACTTAATTCTAACACCTGGCCTGCCTTGAAACCTGGGGAAATACTAGTTCAGAAATCGACTAAAATTTGTTTTCAGCAACCACTGCTCAGTGCACCTGCACTACAAACAAACCTCCATCGTTATTTGATAAAAGTGATATCAATCATTTATCATACATGTAGAGACTTTCCAAAATTAATCAATTGATATTGAATTGAAAAGTCCAAATGTTAAAACAATAACTCACACTTTTTTAACTACAGTTGGCAGTAAGAAAAAAAATTGCATGAATAGGATGTAAGAATTCCAATGCTTTTGGCACTAGTATCAACTCAAATTTTTCAAATCAATGGACAGGTTTAGAAATCAAATCCAACCAAGGACCGGAAAAACTAAAAGTAAGAAAATGATCACCTGACTGTTTGTGTACTGTAACAAATGTTTCATCCTACCCTTGTTTAATGGAATGGTTTGTGCAGGCAGCACTTACTTAAATACTACAGTAGCGTAGGTAAAGTTGAGTTGAATTCATAAAACACGAAATACAGCCCTTTTTTTCGACATCAGGCCAGTCAAAACATTATTTTTCACAGTACTGCAGCCTGCTTGAAAGGATAAAGATTATCTCAACATTTTCTTTAATTGTTCTATACAGTAGGCTACGCCCTATAACATAAAAAGTAGGACTAGTAGGTCAGGTGACTACAGCACGGAGGTAGGCGTTGGATTGTGATTGTTGGAATTCTTGAATCCTGCAGACATATCACAACTCACCACCGAGTAAGCGAATAAAAGTTCAATTGACTCAAAAGAGAAAAATAAGTATATGAAGAACAGAAATGCAAGATTGTAAGCGTTACCTACCTGTGATTTACGGCACGTTTGTTTGCAATCCACGAAGAATCTTTTCTTGTCGAAACGACGTCCACCCTGATCCCAAAATGGCGACTACCGGAAATGACGCAAGGCTGATTGGCAACATAAAACACATAAACGACGATCATGATTTTCAAAGGCAAGAAACGATGGGTGCAGATTTATACAGTAAAGTGCCGGATTCATTTTGTCGAGTCAGAGTCACAAGCCCTGCTAGTGAATGCAATCTAAATTATTTTCGAGTCAACTCGACCGAGTCATGACTTGGTCGAGTCACAAAAACTGTCGAGCAGAGATTATCACTATCCGGTTTGCCGGTTGGACGTCTGGTAGGATAGTGATCTTTCAACTGGATAAGGATATCCAAAGATCTGCCGCAGTTGTAAAAAAACTGACAAACTTGAGCACCTTGCTCTAAGTAAGACAAAAAAGCAAACCCAGGTTGCTTCAGGGTTTCATTAGCCCTGTGCACGTTGATGTTGCCATGGAAAACACATCGAATCCACGATTCCAACTGATTCACAAGTAATGACAAAAAATTAAACTTTCCCACTGAACCACAGCCTAGCATGTGCCAGCTTTGCTATTTATTTAGCCATACATACATGCATATGCAAATAAGGCAGAAAAATTGGAAAAGTAATGACGAGAAGGGTGGCTAACAAGTAGAGAAAGCAAGATCCATAATCGAGAATTAAAAACAAGACCCCTTTCAGTTTGTAAGTATTTGATTGTGATGTTCAAGATGCTTTATTATTCCTTATAGTTATAATAAGCATGATACATGATTTTCTCTCATTTTATATTCTTGTAAGCAAATGTGAGGAGTGGAAAGGGGTAGCGTTTTTATGGTCGGCCCCGGGCGACATTAACATCATTACGCCACTGCAGTAGAGCATGCGGTAGGATATTACATAACTGGTTCAAACTTCAAAGTGTAAACCTAATTTGTGCCAAAAAAGTCTATCACTCTAATAGGCCTAAACATGTTTTTCTTTGCGTCAACAGCAGAATCACAAGCAAAATTTTAAAAACTTGCTTTGGACAGAGTGAGCAAGTTTGGATGGATGAAAAATTAGTTACAATTTTGCTTTTTGAAATTCAAAATAGTGCTTTCGTTTTTTTAAATCTCTGAATTCATCACCTCTTAATTCTGAGTCTTTGGAGAACTCAATTACTTATCGTGTGAGGAGAAAAGTAGTTAGGAAAAGTGTAGGTAACGTTTCAAAAAATGGCAAAGCTATGTTAGCCGAAATACACGAAATATGTTACCAGGGCCGTCGCCAGCGGGGCCAGTGGTGCCCGACCCCCCATTTGAAATCTGTGCCCTTCCATTTCACGTTTGCCCCCCTGGTTGCTCCATACATCCAATACAGTATTTTAAAAATGTGTTTTTTTTGTTTTTGACCCCTCCATCTGGTTTTTGGACCCCCTGCTGCTAAATCCTGGCGACGGGCCTGCATGTGACGAAGGAATTTGAGTGCCTGTGCAGATACCCAGTGTTAAAATAAAAACAATGTAGTGAAACAGGTAAGTGGTAGATAGTAAAAAACTTTAAAAGTGTGTTACTTCATTGGCAAATGATACAAACGACGAAACA
>JGI24159J19872_10001445_pt1 | contig 26141 bp, 20 predicted proteins | sample Ectturendosymbi4_FD_19872 | JGI IMG/M metagenome (IMG submission 19872)
TGCTAGTCTTGTGGAGTGATAATGAATTGAGCTGAGTGGAATAAAATATTCATCAAAATGATTTGGAAGCAGTTTGTTATGATAAGAGTGCTTCTCATGTTTAGGAGGGTGTTTATTGCTTTATGCTGAAGCTAATTAGAGTAAGTAATGTAGTTTTTCTTGGTATTTCCCTATTTAAGTGTTAAATAAGCTAAATAGGAATGGAAAATAACAAAGTGAACAGATTTGAACACTAATGTTGGGAGGCGTAGGGGTGTGCAATTTGTGGCCTTTTGGTATACTGTAAGGGTGTGAAACTTGTGGCACATGGGCCAAAAGTGGCCTGGGATCTGAAGTTTTATGGCCTGTAAAAACAAAAGGTCCAGATTTTGAAACAAGCATTGCATTTGTTATAGAGTATTACCAATCTTTTACATGTGGCCACCAAGTTGTCTAATTACCCACAGAGCATGGCATATGCAGCTGTGACCCGTGGACCAATCTAATTATGTGCATTTGGCCTGGCAGTGTTGCATGGTTGCACACTCCGGGTGTAGTGTTTTAATTTGAATAACGTTTCACATTTTTTGGAGAGTTTTGTTAAATTTTTTTTAATTTGAGGCCTCCAACTGAGTTTTACTTATGGACTCATTATGAACAAAGTTATAGTTAAGGCTTTGTATGTTTGTACAACACTTTGAATTTCAATTTGGTTTCAGATATTACTATAAAATCAGGAAAGACATTATGCATTCTGAAAAAGGTGCTAATTTTGTGTTCATTTTTGACTAATCTATGTACACTGGAAGGAAATTGAGAAAGCGCTTTGGTGAATTGATGTCAGAGACATCTTATTGGTAGTTGATTTCAGATGAACTTAAACAGTTATTGTTTATATGACGTTCAGTAGGTGAAAAGCAGATTTCATAAAGTGCTACAGGAGTGATTTTTTTCGATTGAAAAAAATAAATTTAACAGTTCAGTATCAGAAACGTCACTGAATGGAAAACTGCCATGATTATACAGTAAGCACATATCAAAGTTGTCATTAGGAAAGTAAAAGCATTTAAAAAGAGTCCAATTTTTATAAGTTGTGCACATCATTTTGCAGCTGGTGAGAGAATTGCAAACTCTACGTTGAACATTTACAGATACTAGGATAGGTACATAAGCAAATGATGTCATAAAACTAGCATTTATTAAAAAATTGTAAGTGTAAATGCCCAATAGCAAAAATAATAGGAACTCACCACCACAGTTTAATGTCATGATACTTGATTCACAACACACGTTACTTGATAAGATGTAAATCTTTTTGAAATGTAATTTAAACATCTTTTTCATATTTTCTAAGGTCTGTCCTCCAATTATTATTAGTCCACAAATATTCATGTACTCTTTTCATAATGCTAGCCTGTGTTTCATTTTTCATTGAACGTTTCAGTCACTGGTTCCATGATAGTATTAAAATTGTATTCGCTAGCCTACTTTTACAGACATTATGACTGAATTGATGTCATTTATTTCGGTCATTAAAAAAAACTGCAGTGTATGAAAAAATAACCAAAAAAACAAACTCAATGCTGGGCTACCTTAACATTTTTTTGCTTGATATGACTTAAACCATATCAAGTAATATGTGTAGTATTGGGTTTATAAGACACAGCCACAGTTATGGGTTTTGAGGACATTTTCAGCCATAACATGTGAATGGATTATGTTAAGAAGTTGGTAAAAACATACTTTGATGCAGAAGACAGATCTTTCTGATGTGTTTAAAATCAGTTAGTTTGTATTTGAAATTTTGAGAAAACAGCAATTTTTTTGATTTGTGTGTCAATTTTCAGCAATATTCAAAACATTGGTTTTGTGCTTAGCTGTAACCTTTCCAATGTGGGTCTTTTCTGTATTGATTGGATAGAAAAAGCAAGTGTTTTTTGCCACTTGTAAAGTTGTCATTGATAAAAACTCTGTATTAGGGTCCTTGAATTCTGCAGATTTCAGTTTCTTTCTTGAGCTATATATCTTGTTCCTAGATATTCTGGAAATGAATCTGACAATGCTGGGACAGCTTTTTTTGAGCAATTTTAAGTTTTCCTCTGAGTCTGTGTACAACAACAATAGTATGTTTGGCGATAGTTGCGGCAAATATTTTGAAAACATGCAGCAACTTTTCTTCAATTTCAGCATTAGTTTTCTTCTTTGACTTTGGTGTACCATGGATTTCCAAGTTCTTCCTTCGACCATATTATTCTAATTCATTCACCTGAGAATCCAGTTTGGCATTTGTTTCTTGAAGGTCACTGTTTTTTTCTTGAGTTAAGCTTTGTTGTCTGAGGTCATCCATATTACTTCTGAAAGCTGTGGTTTCTTTAAATGGAGTTTTTATGGTCATTTTGCTGGACACTAGAAAAACAAAGTGAATAAATGAAGTATTTTCTGTCCAGTTCTTTTATCGTTTAAAAAGTTTTATTTGTTACATTGGTGCTGTTGTAATGCGGAAAGATGTAAGTTCTTCATCTGGTTTTGTTACAAATACGTTGTAATTATAAGTAAGATGACTATAAAGCTAAGCCTGGCCTACTGTATAACTGTAACTTGACCAAAATGACGCACTACTGATGGTGAAGTAAATTGTTGTACCAAAGACTGATCAAAGTAGTGTAACAATCTACTGCAATTATAAGATAGTAGATTAAAAAAACAGTAAAGCTAATTAATGCGCCTGAAAGCATTCCTGAAAGCCAGGGATGGGAATCTGCAGTTCGCTGGCCAAATGCAACCCATGTGAACATTTAATATCGCCCACATAAGAATTTTTGTTGTCCAAGTTAGAACACAACATCGCTCACCAAAACATGAAAAACAGACACATAAACAGTAAGTCAAGAGAATTCTCTCTTGCTCCTTGACATAATTTTCTCTCCTTATTTTCCTTTGGATAATGAAGTAAAAAATATAAGATGAAATTGCTTAATTTTCGCAGCCCATCAATGATTTTCCTCAATTAATGTGGCCCATGATAATAAATAGGTTTGCTGTCCCTGCTATAAGCTGTGCACATGTAAACGCACATTAGAATTTGAAAAGCACACATACAAAATTGAAGTGTGCACATAAGTTCAAGTGCAAGCATCTACCTTTGTTTTAAGGCAGTGTCTAGCCATATGGCACTGTAAGGTTAGGTTATAGGGCTAATCATTCAACACTTTCATTTGGGTGTTGCGTGAGGCAAATGAGTGAAGGAGTTCACAGCAGAGAGTGACAAAGTACAGTATGTTTGCCAGTAAACCTGAGTGTAGCCCTTAGCAGAAATCCTAACGATACAGTAAATTATACATGAGTGTGCAATAGATATCACATAATGTTTGTGTCGTAAAAAGGTTTGAAAGCACATACTATGAAGTGTGCGTGGTTAGTAATGTGTGCAGATTGGGTTTACTTCACATACCATTATTCTGGCTTTTGAGGACATTTTCAGCCATAACTCATAAATGGATTGTGTTAGAAAATTGGCAAAATGTACTCGGATCTGCAAGACAAAGATCATTTCTGATGATTTCCACAGAAGTTTTCTTAATATTTTAAAATTTTAAGATAAAGGCACTTTTCTGTTTTTTTGGCAATTTTCAATCATATTAAAAACATTGGTTTCATGCTTGTCTGTAGACTTATCGAAACGTTTTTATGGCTTGGTCTACATGCAAGGATGCAAACAAATCCAAAATACCAAAGAAAATCACTTGCTCATCCATGTTTTGGGATTCAAAAGTTTTGGGGTAAAACAGACATTTTTTAAATCTAAAGAAATTTGTTTTTTGTATTTTTGTCATAACTTTTGCCGATAACAGTTTGTTTAATGTTCCCTTGAAAAGCAACTGAAAAATCCAATGAAAAAGTGCCAACTTTCTGTATAATTTTATCAACTTTTAGTCAAGTTTTCAATTTTTCTTTTTTTCATCTTAATACATTTGCTTTGAATTTGGTAGGATGTTGTAGGAAATCCATGGCAACCTTTCCTGGGATTTGCAAATGTTTCATAATTTGGAATTGAAGCAATCGGTGACTCTCAATGCAAAAAAAGCAGAATAACATGCCCAATTTTGGAATTTTGCAGCTCTTTGACTCCCATAAAATAATATGACGATTTTATGGTCTTTATTGATATTTTTTCTATTGAAAAGAACCAATTTTGCATTGTGCTTGCCTTTCACTCCACAGATTTGAGAAAAAACACTGAATTTTTTTGGCTATACTGAAAATGGTTTTCCTTGGCGTTTGCCACAGTGACATAACACGTATGCATGATCTACGTGAAAGATACAATGCTACATTACCTTTCGACAATATCTATAGTGTTAATGTAGCTTGAGCGGTGAGTTGCAGCCAAAAATGTCCTTAGAAGCCAAAATTGTGGTTCACACGAACATTCAAGGGTTGAAAACTTGCAACATATCAAATGCATGGACAAAAATTGTTGTTGGTCTTCATCAGGGTTCAGAACAAGACTCCGCAGTATTCACTGTTGTTTTTTTACAAAAACAATGCAGCAAAACAATCTCAGCAATGCAATCAAAGCATACCCAAAGCACACTCTGACCTGTAGGTCAAAGGCGATCACAAAGCGCAAATGGTGCGTGGAACAAATGTAGTTCTCCAATTTAGCACTTTCTGGAGGGCTGGTATCATTTTTCAAGTGCATGTCATTGTATAAGCATTGAAAAACGTTGCTGATCTGAAAACTGTTTGCTAGCAGTTAATGTTAGGGGTTGACTTTCAGATGCCTGAAATTTGTGATAGTGTTGGGTCTGATGTTGAGCGAAATAATGTCCAACGATAGTTTTTCAACCAATGGCTGCAGGAGTTCTGATGCAATGGATTCTGATGTGTCAGAGGATTTGGACACGTGGAAAGATCAGTTGCAGTCATATCGAATGCACCTTGTTGAGAAAGTTCAATACCGGACACTTTATCCAGCTCTCCTGAGTTATATGGTCATAGATTCCGAAGATCATGAAGAGCTGTCAAACCCATATGCATTGAGGACAGAAAAGATGCGATTAAGTGAGTTCCGCGTCGATTAAATTCCTAGAACATGGAAGGGCGTTTTCGTTTTTTGTTGCTATTGGTTGGCTGTTTTATGTAGCAGTGTTGCATTTTTTACGATTGTCCCGGTCAAGTTTATTTAAATATTGGCCCATGTTCATAACCAACAGCTCTGAACAAAGCACTTCGAAAGTAGAAATTGTTGTATTCTTCGCTAATAAACTCGAGCGAAGCAGTGGAGCAAATAACAATCATAACAGTAGAACCGGTATACCGATACTCGGCATGAAGGTACACCAAATGGTAGAACGCTCGAACCCAATTGTCGAATGAACAGAAGCGCAGTACTAGCTTACGTACTGTGCACGGTTGCCAATCAGCGTGAACGAAAGAACGTTGGTTAAATAACTCACGCTACAACGCAGCACGCCGATTACGTTGTTACATACGACAGTCACGAGGTAAATATTGAAAACCACTTTGTTTTTTTGATGGTTGTTGTTTACTTGGCTATAATACGTAAATTGAGCATTATGCAATAAATTTAGCATTTTTAGTATTTATCAGGTCATTTTGTGACACAACTGCGATTCGCACCTTCCATTTGTAGTCACTTTCTACTAATATTTGGTCGGCACAGACTTCACAGAAGCGCGAAGTTACGAAGAGTTGGCCTAAGTGACGTGAAGCTATTGCTTGGCTGCATATGTTTTTAGATCATCTCGTTGATATACTGTCGCGAAAGGGCGAGGCGAACTATAAAAAGTTTCTAGATATTCTGTCGAGTTACTACCCAGTAGTGTACAAGGAAATAACTGGAAAAGAACCGGAAGGTGAGTCTTGCTGTTAAATTGAATCACAGTTTTTTGGTTTCACTGTTGTGAACGCTGTTCGTTCATCACCCTACTCACAAAATGCACCCGCACTAAGTCGCCTTTATTTCTTTCTTGCCTTGGTAACTTCTGTGAAGTCAGCACTTTGCAACTGACACGTTTCATCACATTGCTACTACAAGTGTTCTTCGCTGATGTCCAGCTATGAACGGAAATTTCCCTACCGCTTACCAGATGTTAAAATATCCTGGCAGCGGTAAATAACTTTACCGCTGCAGATATTGTGCAATACCAAAAGCGTTTGAATAGTCTGCGACTCGTGTCGATCGTGGCAGTTGCAAGTCAAGTGGAAGGCATCGGAGCATCGAAGGTCGACGAGTCCACCGTGCAGCTGCTCACCCAGGCTCTGGACAACCTGGCGCAGGAGAAGATTGAGCTCGCCCGGAAACTGAAAAGATTGGGACGGTGTTTGGAAGACAAGAACAGCGAATGCGATTTGCTGCGTCAGTCCAAAGAAGATCTGCAACTAAGGTACGCTTCGCTTTCCATGGTTAAGCTGCTATTCTATTGTTGAACTGCTGTTTGCGACGCAGCGAATAACGTGATGAATGACTCAACGTTGAAGAACCTCGCAATAAAAGTTCCTGTTTAGATTTCAAAGTTGACTTTTGCAAAGTTTTGTTTTACTCAGCTATTAGTCTACATTCTAGAATGTTGAATGATGAAGTTGGTTCCTATAGATTACACAGTAATGGAGAAATACGATTCATGTCAAGTTGAGGAATCCTTCCAACAGACTTGCACGCATATTTCTGCGATGTGCACCTTCGCTCGCATGCGACCTTTTGACAGGGTTGAGCTATACAACACGGTCGACAACGAACTTAGCGCGTTGCGTCAAGAGGCGGATCGCTTGAAGACGGAGAATTACACTGTGTGCATGCTGATGATAGACGTGAAGAACGAAAATGGAGATCTTCGCGAGGCCAACATAAAACTCAAAAACGAGATAGACAAAATCACCATGGAGAAGCAGAAAGTGAGATTTCTCTATTTCTGCTGTCAGGCAGCTTGGAAAACACTTTTCCTTTACTTTGGTATCACGGAGTTTCTTGCTTACTACAGCTGGAGAACTGCGTGAGGCTGGAACGAAGTCAATCTGTCCGCCTGCGAAACAAGCTGCAACACAGCTTGAGCGTTCACGAAGTGATGGAAATGAAAAAAGAAATCGACGAGCTGAGGTTGAAGCTCGCACAGGCGAACAGCGAGAACTCGGTGAGCGAAGCAGCGAACAGTACTGCAACATCGGCGCAACCATGGGGTGCCGGGGCGCAATACCCCCCAAATTTTTAGCATATCTAGTCATTTTGTGCTTTGAGAAGTGTTGTCCCAAACAAACTACTGTTGTTCGCCTAAAATCAAACATTTTTCCACCCCAAAAAAGTTTTAGGCTGGCTACGCCACTGTACTACAAAACACATTTTCTACTTTTATTGGTGTGGATACGATTTCCCGATTCATTTGGGTAGTTTCTTCCCAGCTTTTCCGTGAAACTGGAAAGGTAAATTTCCTTTTCTTGAGTCTTTCCAGAATTTCGTAATTAGGTGTGATTCTCAAATTTACGTGCGGGAACTTGTTTTATAAATAGGTTTTAACCAGTGCCAGCAGACGGTTATACTGCGGAGCAAAGAATTACGAGGCTTTTTACTGAATTGTTTTTTCAAAGTCTCGAAAGCAGCATTTTTTCTTTTTGTAAGCAATGCTTGACAAATCGCTGTGACGATTATGGAAACACTCTTGCACTTCTTACCAATTTTAGAACACAAATATAGTCATGCATGGTTTGATCTGCATGCAAGCAAATCATTATCTCTGACGCTCGTTTACTGCCGCAAGATGCCATTGATATTGCAGAGTCTGCCACTTGATATCATCAATAAAGTACCTACCTACGAAGTCTGCCACTTGATATTTTTCAAAACCGGGATGTTTTGCACAGTTTTCCAGCGAAGACATCGACATGCGAATCCAGATCTTGCAGCGCGACAAAGACGAGGCCATAGAAATGTACGCCGAAGCTGTGCAGAACCTCAACAAATTGCGAGAGGATAACGCCAACGCCGAAAGCCTTCGAGATAAGGTTCAACGCATTGTTGTTCGCCAAGACTAATACAACAACGTCTTACTGTGTACAGCTTATTTTCCGATATGTTTGTCGACCAAACACATTGTTCGCTGTGTTTCTTTGATATTTCTCTTTTTTGGATTTTATACTTTTTTCATATACAACGCAGCAAATAGCCATAGATCAAAGTGTCGGGCTAATGTCAGACACTTAGTGCAAACAATACAGACACATTTATTTTATTCAACGTGTCAGCTTAGTCGTGAGCAATCACCAGGCGCAGTAATAAAATAGCTGAAATGTTGAATAAAATGTTTTCGATATTTGTGACTATATTGTTCGCAATAAGCATCTACAGCAACTCTGTTCACTGCTTACTAAAGCATCAGTCACATTACTCAGATGTCATTTTTTATGATGTTGGCAGCAGGATCGTAACACCAAATTGTCGCCACGTTTTTGTCTAGTTGCATTGCGGGCACACTGAAAATATCAGACATTGTGTTTTCGGCAAAACGCGATCTTCTGCTTGTTAAGTCGCGTTGCTGTTTCAGTATTTGGAAGAGAAAGAGCAGCTCGAGCTGACGGTGACCGTTCTGCAAAGCGACTGCGAGATGTTCAAGCATCGCCGTGACACCATGTGGCAGCAGCTGCAAGAAGTTGAAAAAGAACGGGAAATGGTGAGAGCGTACCGACATTTTCATGAGTAAGACCATTGCAGACAGTTCATTCATTGGCTCTGAACCCTGCAGGCGAGGCGGTATCTCGGCGCTATTGAACTTACATACAGTTTTTGCGTGACTTGGCGTCAAAAGTTGAAACGTTTTGTGTTGTGCACGTCTGGATCTCTGGAAAATTACCTTTCGTCATGTCTCACTGTCAACAACTTGTTCGCAAAACCACCTAACCCTTTTTTTCAATGTCCTGTTTCTTACCACCCTCGTGTTTCCCCACGCCGCAGCTGATGAAAGAGCGAAACGACGCGCAGCAGCTCGCCAAGGCGTGCATGGAAGAGAAGACCCAGTACCGCCTGCAGATTCGCCAGCACCAGGAACAGTACGACAAGCTCGCCAAGCAGTTCCTCGAAGCGAAGCAAGAGATCCTTTCGCTCAAGTCCAGATACAGGAAATCATCGGACGTCACCGTGAGTTTATCTTTATGTTTGCTCACTAGCGCTTGCTGCTCTGCTTGCACTTTACCCGCGGCAGCGTGTCATGTATATTTACTGATAAATCCGTTTGAGGTTGACCCGCGTAAAGAAAGTAAAAATAACTCATGTTTGTTTTGAGTGCTATACCTCGTTCGAGAGGATTCTCGGCAAGATTTCTCAGAACAATTGTGCTAATTAAGGAAAATACGGCGGTTTGGGAACATTAGCAATCATGTGGTTTATTCAGGTTTTATATCCGGGTTGTGATCAAGGCTACCATTCATTTTCTGTCTTTGAAGTAATTTAAACACAGCCCTTGACACTGTTTTTATGTCGTCGATGTTGCACATGAAGCATCAACATTGGGGTTACGGTGTATTTCGAACTGTTTGGGAATGCACTCCTGTGGCTTCATTGAAAAAGCCACGAGCAGTTTCTTTTCTCGATGGAAACAACGGCAGGTGGCATCTGAAAAACATTAAAATTAATCGATTTTTATTTTACTGCAAAACCGTACCAGTGTTTTCAACGTCATAAAATCCTCTGCGAAACGAAAGCGCAAAATATTATACAGGTCTAATATGCGCTATTCCTCTAAGTGCCATGCAGATGCAAAACAGATTGCTTAAACGAGGGGTTCCCAGGTACCTTTTACCCTTACGGGTACATTTAAGGTTAGCAATAGAAGGGAAACATGTGTTTGTATATTATTTATTTCCAAATATTTATACATATATCAGTAAATATTATTTTCAGAAATCGTTTCATGCGTATTGTTAAATATATCAATGATTAGTCATGATAAAATATTTTGTCAAGTTTTAGGGGTACATGCTCATCTGTGGAAATGCTGAAGGGGTACATGACCAGACAAAGGTTGGGAACCCCGGGTTTATACTCTCCTTGCCATTGACGCCAAGACAATCACCCTACGCCGAAGCGTCGTAACGAGTGCCAATAGTTCGATGCCTTCATTTTCTCGCAATTCAAAAGGCCACGCACGCTCTTGTGCCGTTCAATCCATGTCAGTGCAGATACCCGCTTTGTAGCATACGTGCCCGCTTTGTAGCATACGTGCTGTGACAACATGAATTATTTGACCGTGGAACCCACACGCTTCATTGTGGCCCTGCTGGGGTAGGAAGCTCCGATGTACTGCCAAGTAAAAAAGTCTATGCAGGATTGCTACTTGGCGTTGCCTAGTTGGATTCCATTAATCCCAAAAGAAACGATTTGTCTGATACGAAGTTAGAAACGTGATGAAAAAAATTATCTGGCTTTGCCAAGAAATAGTGGAAATTTAGAGTTACAGATTTTCTTACCGAGCATCCTAACAGTGTTTCGCAACCGATTTTCGTACCGAGCATCCTAACAGTGTTTCGCTTTTGAAATCTTCCAGGTCATTCCGCAGAAGGATCTCTACTCGACTTTAAATGCGAGCGGCGCAGGCGGTGAGTACGAAGTCAAAGCTGTCAACTTTTAATGACATTGGCAACTTCGACGTGCGAAACGCAGCTTTCCTTGTGTCTTTGCATTCGTTCGCTTGTTATCGCTTCTTCTCGTTACAAAAGCAACGCTAATATTTTGACTGTTTTCCGACAATGGAAATGCATCGAAAACGTGCATTTTTCCAGTTGTTGTGCGCTTCTCTAACTGTGATTGCTGAAAGTTTAACGGGTTCGTAAAGTTCTGCTGTATTATTTTTGAGGATGTCGCTGGACTTGACATGGTCGTCGAAGTATTTAAACTTATTTTTTCGCTCTGAATAAAGACGAAGATCTTAGTGTTTCTCACAAAACCAATTGTTTCGTCACAACACTAATAACACGGTGGACTCGTATAAATAGAAGCGGAATATGTGACCGTTGGTGTTGAACTTCAAAACTTTTCCGAACGCACGCATTGAACGGCGCTCCAGCAAGCTGCGTGTGTTTGTTTCGTCGGCGATTGAAGGTTGTCACAATTACTGAGGAATGACGTTTTATTGCACATTGGGCGCCCGCAGACCATTCGTGACACTCCAAAGACATCTATTTGCCTATCATGCGCTAGCTACGTGTCGCCAATATTTCATTACTTTTTTTTGCAGCCAGTTCGGCCACGTCTACTCTCAACCGTTCGGTGAGTGATGCAGCTTGTCCTCTTCTTTGTTGTCTTTTTTGCGGCTACTGAATCTCGCACAGCCAGCTGTGTAAGCGTGGGGCCAATCACTACCCATGACGTCACATCCACTTGTTGCATTTTTCTTTCAGACCGCCTCCTCGTCGGAGACAGACGATTCTGGTCGACCGAGAACCCACAACATCAAACACTACGCAGAGGTAAGCGTAATGCCGCACGGCATGTGCAACAGCAACACGAGCTTTCTCAAACTTACGGGTGCATGTTGACGGCGTATGCAGTTTTCTTCTGTGATGAGATAGAAAACCAACAGTTGCTTTTTACCTGCAGTGACAGTGAGACGTGATCCGTCATGAAGTTTGCTCTTCACTTTCGTCTGGTCTTTGCCGTTCTTTTCTAGAACTTAACGTTTTCTAATTAAATTTTCAACATTCCGTTTCCGACTGGATGAGCAAAAACGAAACCTGTTGTCAAATATGGCCAAGGGCCGAACGCGGTCGTGTAAGCTCATCACACAAAACCGAAACCTTGGCTCATTTCCTTGCTGCACCGCAAAGCAGGCATCACTGTGCAAGGACGTGACATGACCAGTTTTTTTGCTCAACGTAGCGGAGCAGCACCCAATGTCAGTGCCCGGGCGCTTTGTGGATTTCCGCAGTTTTCATTAAGAGAAGCAGTGATTGCCAACTTGAGACGTAAAGTTTTTGAAAAAAGACGAATTACGAAGTTTTTAAAATCCATGATAAACGCATGAAAAAATGAACATCAAACGGCCTTTAGGAACGTTTTTTCATTGGCCTTAATGGCTTTGATGATTAACCGTTTCAGCGCAGTTAAATTTTTAACATTTATGTTTCCAGTTATTTTGCCTGTTTTATTTTTTACTTGAGGACATTATCTTGTAGGGTATACATGGATTGATTAAGCGAGGAAGAATACAGCACAGCACATTTGCTGTTATTGTTAGCTTATGTTATTTCTCTCTGCTCTTACCAACTGGAGTGTTAATCTTGTGGTTTAATTAAGGCGTCCCTTCATTGGACAGATATTTTCATCTGAAAATCCTGAATACTGTCTGTCGAAAAAAATCCTTTCTCAGCAAAGAATCAGACACTAAGGTCTGACAGAGTATACCTTTCACCTATGAAGTAGGCATCATGAGCTCTTCACCTATGAAGTAGGCACCATGAGCTCTTGCTCAAATAGAATCGTGAACTGTTTGTTAAAACATCTGCTGGCTTGAAAATCTCTGAGTACGATTTTATGACTCGAAAAAATCTAGAAACAAGGTTTCACCTGAAGTGCCATTGCCGTACTTACTGCATAGGAAACTTGTGAATTTTCTTGTCTAGGGCAGCTATGTCAAACCTGCGAGCCGCATGCGGTCCAGTCGAAGGTTTTGTGAGACCCAGTTCAGGTTTTCGCCGCAGTACAAGTAGCGTCCACACTGACAACTTGTCCTTATTTTGATAATCTGTAATTTGACGTTTTTGTTGCAGGTGGTCCTCAATGCCACTTTATCACGTCTGCTACCATTGCAGCTAAGATTCGAACGCTTTCAGGATTTAGCTTTTGCTAAATTTAGATTGCTAAGATGAAAGCAAGTCATTGAATGTGCGGCTCTCATTAATATGTTATTTAATGTGCGGCCCTGCTTAAGATAGTGACATAACGTTTGGCTCAGTAAGCCATTTGGGATGGACATAGCTGGTCTAGGGGGAAGTTGTTTCTCTGCTACTTCGCAATCGTTATTATATCTTCTCGAAGGCACGTGGTATGTTGACGTCAGAGGATGCCTGCATGATTCGAACGTGGCATTTATCACTCCTCTTACCACAGCCCATTGGTGGCAGAAAACAGAACATCCTGTTTCATGCCGTTCCGCCTTGTGACTTTCGTGGTTTGGACCTAGGCGTTTGAATTTCGCTGAAATCTGAACCGTCTCGAAAACTTAACTAAAATCGTTTTCGGTCACTTTCCAAGATATAAATTCGGTTGTTTTCAAACCCGTAAGTGAATGCAGTTTTCGTCATTTCGATACTGCATTTGTTTAATTATATTTCAGCCGTTTCCAAACCCGTAATGAATCGGTTTTCAGTTGTTTGCAAAACCTTAAATCGATCCATTTTCAAGCTCAGTACTGGTGCTATGCCACCTAGACTACCGACCTGATCAATGATTCTTCAAACACCGCTGTACGAAAAATTGGAAGGACGCCTGGTTTTTCCCAGCTATATTTAGACGGACACACAAGGTTTACTCATCCAGCTCTGTTAAAATACGTGATCCACGCCATTTGTTCCATCCAGGACAGGAAGAAAACGCAGTAAAACTAAAAGCGTGCGTGTCGCATTGTTTTCGTCAAGACATCGATTTGGGGAGGTTCTCGTCAAGGCGAGTCGATGTTTCTCGCCGCTCCAGTCTTCCGCAAGACTTGTAAACCACAGCGCCGTGTTGCTTGATCGCATTCTTGTCATTCTCGCATATTTGGGCTGCAACATTTCTTTCCCATACGATTCGGCAATGGTAACGATGACGAAATCGGTGCAAACGTCACCTCGAACTCCATATACAGTTGTACCCATTGTCGCGCAACATAGGTACTGAGAAGAACGAGAAAGCGAGTAACTGGGGTTAGAAGCATCCAGTTAGTGCTGTTTGATCTGTTTAAAGAAACTGATTCGCGCAGGAAATGGACATTCCCACGGACTCGCCGAAGCACAATGAAACAACAGGCTTCTCGTGCAGTTGCGCTCTCTGTTGTTTTTCGGCACTCGGGGCTGAAAAAAAACATTTTCATGCAACTGTATCCTCAAAAAATTTGTCTACGTTGCTTAGAAGCACCATCACAACTTCTTGAGCTTTGACAGTTTTCTGCAGGATGTCAGTCACGCCTTTCTAGCGTCTCTTCCGGTCTGTTCCTGGCACTGCAATTTCTGAAGGGAAGAATCGCATCAAACTTTGCGTGAGACCAGGTTCGCAAAAGCCTTTTAACACCCCGATTGCGGTCGCTTTTTGGTTAACACGCGAAGTTTGCATCGAGGCATGATGCAACCGGGGTTTAACTCGATACAAGAAACAACTCATGACTTCCTGGCATTCTTACCACGTGTACTGTCTCCATCGTTATGCATGACTTGTATGCGTCAGCGTCTTTAGTGGCGATATATGTCATGGTTGTTGTCTGCCCGTGCTTGCCACGGCGCCCACACCTATCATCGTGATTACGTTGCCGCTGACAAGCGTCTTGTTGTCAGTCATTCTTTCTGTCCATGATTTCTTTCAAACGACTACTTAGCCGAGGTCGCTGGCATGCTGCATTTCCTCCCAGTTGTTTTTCACCGCATTCCTATTGGCTTTCAGTCTTTGCCTCGTTTTGTGTGCCGCGATTTTCCAGAAAGTCCCGTTTGTGGTTACGCCACGTTTCGTTCATTGCACGCTTCATGTGCTGTTGCACGGTTGTGAGGCCGCGATTTTCTGGAACCTTCCTCGCTTTCTTCTTGGCTGTCAGGTTTGCTGATTTAGACTTGCGCGAATGTTTGCGCTTAGACATGTTTTCACAAAGCACTGCATTGGTTTCAAAGTTCGACTTGGGTTTTGTTCGGATCCACTTCACAAAGTTATTGCGTTTCTGGGGCAAAGCCGGCAAAAATTTGGGGCAAAATCTGTCGGTTTTCGTAGTTTATCCCTGGGCGATTGCGTCTGATCACTGTCGATCAAATCGATCCGCGCGTAAATTCCCTAAAAATCACGGATGATCGCTCGGATGGCGTCGGTGAATACTGTTGATTTCTCAGCAATGCTTCGCGAGAAGCATTCTTCGCGATGGTGGCTTTACACTGCTGGTCACGGTTATGTGCGTGTCACGCATTTCCGCACTTGCGCAGATCAGTTGTAAATCCCCTTATTCTTTGCTCGGCCTGGTCTAATCAAATTTGAAGTGATGAAACAGCGTGTACATTAGTGGTGTTGTTGCGAAAACAGTACAAAGTACTGAATTTTAAAGAGCGAACAATAACCGTATTGTTTCCCAACGCTGTCTCTTCGCGCGATATAGACAGAGGAATGGCACGCGCGCATTATTCAAGTAATAAAAAAGTTTTAAAAGAAGTCGAAATATGGCGATGTTTGCCGTGGAATAATATGAGCTTCACAAATTGGCAAACTTTTGTCATATGCTGCGAGATCGGATGAATGTTTTCGTTTCTGAACTCCTGCTTATCTGTTTGGAACGCGACATTTCCAGATGTCGCTGTGACTCTCGAGAATGTTTCATACATTTTCGCGTGAACTTTCTTCTTTTCTTGTATTTCGTCTGTTGGGTCGGAGAAAGTTCACTTGTTGATTTTGTCAAGTCAACCGTATCGATTTCCATTTCCGTTCGAATAAACTCCGTTTCAAACCTCTTTTTAGGGCAGAATGCTTAGAACAGGGGGTAAAACGGCGCATCAGCATCTAACCCCTCTCTCGCAGCAGCTGGCGCGTTGGAACTCATAGAGCGCTTTCCACTTCCTACCGACCGGGCGCAACCATCGTAAAATGCTAAACTCTGCGCAACCTTTCTCAGGCCGTGGGCTCCTGCGACCATCTGTTGTATTTTGGTCCGGTGACAGGTTCCCAGCCATTCTTTTGCAGCCTGTGTTTTGCGGAAACCGGTGCTTGTCCAGGGCCAAATTAGCACTCAGGGTAGATTGTGCTGAGATTAATGTATTGATGGGGTTATTCGTGGGACAGACGGGTCGTTATAATAACTAACGCTCTTTCAATTGCTTGGGAAAACCAGGTGTGATTGTGTGTGTGGACAAGCAAACATTGCAGTTCTTTGTATCGTTTTTTGCATTTACCGTCATTAATCTTTTTTTAAAGCCATGTTAGATAACAGAACGTTTGATTGCAATGTGTTGCAGATCAGAGAACAAAATATTATGCTATGCGATTTTTTTCAACGCTGAACAGAAAAAAAGACATGATCTCAAAATAAGGGTTAGATTGCCGTTACATGATGCGTGTGGTTTGAGCAAGCGCGATACCAGGGTTACTCGTTGCCAGGGTTACTCGTTCTTCGCTGAGCTTTTCGGCAACAAAAGTGTTTTTGGCGTCGTTCCGAGTTCCTGTGCAATGTTTCGGAGCGACCCATTTGAATGGAGCGACCCATTTGAAGTATTCGAACATTTCCCGTTAATCTGCATCAGTCACTGACCACAAGTCTTACTTTTTTACGTTCTGGTCGGACATCGCGAGATTGTCCGAAATCGCTGCGCTGTTGCAGTTTGAGGCTGATTTGGAGCAAAATTTCATCTTCGCAGCGCGTAGTTTGACGAAGATGCTAAAAATCCGACATGTTTTTGCATTTGACGTAAAGTAGAACTCATACATTTTGATGACAACTTGGGACAACTCGAGAAGCGAGCTTTGACTTGTGTTGCCTGCGCTCGGCTTCTTGCATTGATCAAGAGCTCCCGGAACCATTGCAACGTTATTTGGCTAACCGCCAACTAAAGGCTCCCAAATGCACTTGCACAATAAACATTTTGCACTCCTTCCAGTGGAATTTTTAATCGACGTTTCTCTGTCGTTTTTGATATTTTCGCCGTTGCGACATTTGAATTTCGACCTTGCGACATCCGCCCTCCTGTCAACCTCTTTTCAATACAATTTGCAGTTTTCTCGCCGAAGCCTCTCGGATCCCCTCAAGCGTGACCCTCCGCCCGACGACGACAACAACGGTTTGAAAAATGTTTTTCCTGAAATCGAGCTGGCCGCCGACTACGGCCCGCGCGACTCCGAGACCGAGTCCTTATCGTCGCCACGCGAGGAGGTTCCCAGTGGAGTGAGCAACAATCGCTTTTCGGTAAGACGCACTTGAGATCGTGTTGCTGCAGACACGTGTCCTTTTGTACCACCACCTTTTGGTTTCAAACCAGACCCGCAGCTCGGGTCAAGTCACCCCCTGGAGATCTCACAAATGTTTGAAGTTCTTCGACAGCAGGTTGTTGTCAGGTACGGTATCTTCTTCCGGTACCTTCCTTATTTAAAAGACGTTCTCATTGCTCAGAAGGGCTTAATAAAAACTATGTAGTGTGACTGCTGAGAACTTAAGAAGGTGTTAGAATCAGCGAAGATTGCTCAGTATCGTTTTGAAAAAAAATAAAAAAGCAAAAATCTGTGACCAAGTTCGTAACCAGGGGGGAGGCAGCTGGACAATTGTCCTCCCCTAAAATTTTCAAAATTATGTGTGGTTGTCAGGTACAACAACATGTTACAATCATTTTCCCCCGAAAGTATCGGCTGTTTGCGGCCCTGCCTGTGACTGCAATATTGCACTTGCTTTTTTCTACTCGTATCGGTCGTTTGTATGTTTGTTTGGAAAACTGTGGTGTGCAAAATTTTTACGTTTGAAATATTGCATATTTTGGGAAACTTATATTTTTTAATTACGTGTCGTTGGAGATCATCGATTCTTTGTGGCAATCGTAAAAACGCAGAAAAATTCGTGGAAGACCCTTAAGATGTAGCTAAAATACGTTCAAACATTGCCATTCATGGCCATATCCCGCCTTGAAATCTTTAGGTGTTTGGCGATGAATGGAAAAGACCTAGAAGAATTTCTACCCCTGGTTCTGCGTTGAAGCTCGCAATTTTCGAACACAAAGGCTGCATTGTTGCGGACCACGATGCTTTTGTTTTTTACATACACTATCCGAAAACACAATCCCGACGATCATTTTCTCCCATGCGAGAATGAATATATTTACAAGACCTACAAGTTTTGTCAGAGTTCGTTTCCACTCAGTTTTTTTCTAACTGTTTACTCCTCGTGCAAACATCTACTCCGTGATGTGATCAGCCATAATCCTACAAACCATCAAGCAACGGATAATTGTTTGAAAACGGGCGGCATTGGTGGCTTGCGCCCAATTCCCAAACTACTTAATGCTTGTTTATACTAATATACTAGTTCAGTGACTCCCAAACATCTTTGTCCGCGGAACACTGCAAGGTTATTTTAAGTGGACAAGGAACCCTCGCCAGATATGCCAAGTAAACATAAACGTTTTTTTCACCCAAGTTGCCGTTATTAGGGTTTCGTACCGTAAACAAAATTCAGCAAAATAAAAGTAACAATGAAGCAAGCTAGATCAAACCATATAGCGGCTGCCACACGCCGAAAGGGTTTAAGACATATCAGCACTTTATTTTTGCACTGGAACGTACAGCTCGTGGAACCCTTTTGATTTGTCTATGGAACCCTAGGGTTCCGCGGAACCAACTTTGGGAAACGCTATGCTAGTTCGTTCTTGTTTCGTGCACCTCAAGTTTGAGGCCGAAATAAACAAGTCAAAGAGAAACTTGCCGATCAACGGGAACCTGGTGCCAAGGCTTGTTTATGTTTTTGCAGAGAGAGAAGCACAAAGGGAGGCATTACAATCGACTCGCTGCATACCCGAACGCACCCCGTGCCCGTAGCCGGTCAAGCGGAGCAGTGTCGACGTCACCGTCGCCTCCCGCCGCCAATTCGTGTTGAAGCGACTCGTTGTCGTCGGAGTTGCATCGCGATTGTCCTTTCGTTGTGTTTCGTCGCTTTCGGTCTTTTTGAAGAAGAACCTGCGGAGCGATTGCGGTTCGAACCCTGCAGAAGTCACAGGGCTCACGTTCAGCTTGACTGCCTGGCCTTTTTTGCACAGTTGAGGGGCGAGCGAAGGAAGAGACGAACCAGAAGCCAATCACTGTTTTCACCTTTTCGCACGAAGTGACTCCTGTGAAACGAGGCTCGCTTCACTAACTCTGCGATGCCAGCGAATGTGGAGAGAGAAAGGCGGTTGTGGACCCACCCTGTGGCTGCAGTCGCTATAATCTCGGCTCGGTTCGAGCTCTGAACGCGCTTTTCTAGCGGAGGAAGGTTTCATCGAAAATGACCGTTCTTTTTGTCCAAGCTGTTCTTGTTTTTATCCAACCACACATTCGAAATTATGTTTCTTTTTTCTGCGAGGGCTAACAGCACGTTGCAAAATCGCCAACCGTTGCCTCCATTGTTGCCAGCTCGGCAACCTGTCGCCACCCTGCTACGCGGCGTGTTCCAAATTGACGGTTTCGCCCTGTCATGACGTCTGAATGTTTGTGTCAGTAAACAACGTGCCCCGCGTCTGAACGTGAAAAATCCCGCGGCGATCGATCGATACAGAGGCAAACACTGTAACAGCGCCAGCTACGTCACCGGCGTCCCGGTTTTAAGGAAAGTTGAAACTAGTGACCCTGCACTGCCGACAACGTCGCAGCTTTGCTCAAGCAATTATGATCCTGTTGGCACTTGCGGCAATGGATGCAATGATTCAAACAGCGGATGTTTGCTCTCACGTTTTTGCTTATTTCCGAATCATTGTCAGTAGTTTTCGGTCAGACATGCAAGCACCGTTCGCACTTTAACCATGTAAAAGTTTTCGCGCCGTTGCCGTTGGAAACCACTCAAGGCTCTGACATCACAAAGATATGTTTTTATTCAAGTGATGGTGGCACACAGATTGGCTTTCGTTGGCCATAAAGCCGCATTACGTTTTTTCAAGAAAAACTGCACTGTATTTATGCGTTGCAAGCACGCGTCTGCTCTCAGTTCGGTTTGGAGTAGAATGCGACAGATCGAAATTACAGACTTCATGATTCAGGTTATTCGTGTCGAAAAGTTGCTTCAATTTTTTTCTTCAATTTAAAATATGTTTCTGTACATTTCTTAAATTCAATTTTACTGCTGCAAGTAAACTAAAAACTGCTTAGCTGTTCTTTTTTTCTTGTTCTTTCGACACCAGTTCCTCGCACTGAGACTGGACAATGTCTGGCCCGGCGTTTGTGTTCCTTAAAAGTTTGATCCTCAAAGTTCCATCAGCCTTCCTGTGCTTCATAAGCGTTACGTCACTGCCGGTTTCAACAGTCCTCTTTTCCGCGCTGGCTCTGTGCTGGATTTTCTAAATGCGCTTTAGCGTTGTCGGCTAACGGGTGTTCTGCTGTGGGTTGGCCAGACAACGTTGTTTCTCCTTTTAAATTATATGCGGTCCGTTTCGCACTCGCAGTGTACCTGGACGCTGTCGTACATCAAAAGTTCCTTTGCACGTCTGTGCTGGTGAGANNAGTCATCGTCGTGTGTCGCTGGTCACAAACAACACAGAGCAGCCTGTTTTCCAAACGCTACCTGCTACTGTATTTTTTGCTGTTCTGTGCAGTTGAAGGCATTTGTGCGACGGCCGAAGATATTTTCACCAGCTCGTAACTTTTTTCAGGCTCTTGCGTTTGGTTTAGCGCTTGTGCACAAGCTATCTGCTCCATCATTTCGCTGACTGGTCAGCAATGAGTCCATAATGCTGAGATCGCTTTTTGCAGTTTCTCGTTGTTTTCTTAACGTGTCCCATTCAAAATGCGGCCCGGGTTCAAATCTACAGTAGTTTCTTTGTGACTTTGCTATTTTCAACCTGTGGCTCGATTACCGTCTGCTCAGTTCCGGACTTAGCTTGCTTTTGACCGTGACTCTGCAAAACCGTGTGGTTTCAGTTAAAGCTTTTTTGGCAAGACATCAGTTTAATGTTGTTGTTACTCAAATAAAACTACGACCAGGTACTTTTCTAGGAAAGGTTTCTGTGGCCATTTATTTAGCAATTCGTTAAACAGCTTGTTTAAAGAAACGAAAAGCTTCTGCACGTCATTTACAAATAACACGTGTCTGGAAAAACCACCAATCTCAATGATTTTTTGAAACTTGGCAGCTTTTCCCTAGGAATAATTTCGAGCGTCTGTTCTATTAGTTCAAAGTAGACCAACCATCACTAGTAACATCGCTGGTGCGTATACAGCACATACATTACTTTGACTTGCCGACTGTTGCGAAGTTGAGGTTTTGATTTACACACATTGTTACAGTTGATAAAATGCTGTTCTTTTTCAGCCAGTATACTTCAATTTCTTTCTCCGAACGTTTTCGTATTTTTGGCAAAGTGACCAAACCCAAATCTGCTGTATTTTATAAAAAGCGGCGATTAATTTGCTATTGCAGATGCCTGGCTACTGAGATAACTCGATTTCGTATCGCACTAAAAAGAGTTGCAGAGTACCTGCGGAGTCTGGAAAAGTATGGAAACAAGTTTGGTCAATTTCCAACTTCCCAAAGTCTGGAAAAATGTTTTTGGTCTGTTAAGAATGGAAAAATAAAAATAATTTTCAGATTTGACCTTTTAACATGCATTTTCATAATATTTTATCCAAGATTATATAATTTCACTTTCATCGTGTTTACTATTATAATACCTGTATTTGACCTGGGTATGTCATTCGGAAAAGTTAAGTCTGGAAAATCTCGGAAAGGTAAAATCCAACACAGATAGCGGCAAAAATTACACGTGCGCAAGATACACAAGCTATACGTGTGCCCTTCCGATATTTTTACTGTGTCAACTAGCAGCAAACTCAGCTTGTGTCAACATCACGAAGTAACAAGGGCGGAATGTCACAAATCCTTTTTTGTCATTTCACTATACGTGGTTCGAGTAGGCGTACAGTGGTTTTACTTGCTCGACCACCGAAGAACCCTTTTGAAAACTACTAACCTATTTACAAAGATCGTTGTCGGCAAAGACACTCCAAAGTGTACTTCCGCATCGCTCTCCTGTATTCACGTATGCAGAAAAATTATTGAACAATGAGCTGTTTGCAAAGAGTAGAATGTCAATAGCCTGAAAGACGGATATGTGGAATTTTAACACTTATCAGCATCCAGTGGCGAAGCCAGCCCGTAATTTTGGTGGTGGCCAAATATTCCAACGTTCAGCGAGCAACACAATCAGATTTGGGACACCACCTTTCCAATCTCAAAATGACAAGATATGGCAGGAATTTTGAGGGGGGCGCAATGGATGCAGCAATGGCTTGTTTTCAAAAGTAAGCACAGTGCTGTAAACTAGCCCGGCATTGGGTTTAAGATTATCAAAACATTTCGGAACTGCATGCATTTTTTTTGGAAACGACGGACACTTTTGTTGCCAGTTACTGTTGAAAAAATCGAGTTTATTGATCTTCAACAATAAATGATCAACTGTGAATTATTTATTTGTGTTTGATTTCCTAAGTCACCAATACTCCGCAGTTGCGCAAAGCTTGACACTAGGCAATTTAACCTTCGGGCCAAAATCGGGCTTGAAATGGCAGACGATTTAACAAAGTGTTCGGAGATGTTCCAATCGCATCACCCGAATCCTTCACGCGTGTGCAACGCACACCATCACCTCCGATCAGAAACATTGTCCAAGCTAGCAAACTTCAATCTTTTCTAATGGTCACATCTATGTTCACTAGCCACACAAAGATGAAACCAAATGCGATCTTCCGATTGAATCACTCTTTTCTAAAGAGTGCTTACAACAGAAAATTGGTTAAAACTGAAATAGCTGCGATGCTTGCAATAGTTAGCTTGAAATCTGTCTATTTTGCAACGGATTAAGTTTCGTCAAGCCCAAGTCAATTGATCTGTTCATTAATTGAAATGAGTCCCGTGTGTTTCAATCAGCGTTAGTCACTACTTTGTTCAATACGTTTTGCTAATTCAATTTTCACTTTAATGCTCAACTGCGAAGCATTTCGTTGATCAGTAAATTGTGTTTCCAGTTATGCGAGTTTATATTTGTGATTTTGTAATACATTTATAATAAAGTTATAGCTGTTATGTTGTCAAACCACGAATCGAAAGTGACGCACTGAAAATGGGAAGTACGCGCCCGATAAGTGATTTCAACCTTTGACCGTTGGATTAAAAGTCCAATGCTCAACCAACTGAGCTAACCGGGCTACATTTATCAAACTTATGTCAAATTGCGATTTTGCAAACGACGATTCTATCTCTAAACTGAAAACAGTTTACCTCAAGGACTCGAAGCACCTTTCCTGTAAATGTGGCGATCCAATCTAGGACAGTGATTGATCAGGAAACATTCACGGGTTTGTTCTGGCAACAAACCAACCGTCATTATTCAAGAAGGAAATGCGATAAAAAAATGCACGTGGTTCAGAACCACTGTTTTTGTCAAAGATATCTAATGAAAATTTTTTCAATAGTGTATCTTCCGCAAAATCAGTTGTCAAGAGGATAGTCGCTTGGTTTTTCTATTGACTGCTTGTTTTGACCATGTTTACGGAAACATTGCAGATGAAATGTTTGCCAAAAACCTCTCTTCATTTGAAAGTGATTGCATATACTCACAAAAAGGAACTGTGAAAAATGTCTGCAGCAAGTGCAACCGAAATCCATCAGTTCTATAGTCATAGCATCGTTACTGATTTCTTTCTGAAATCGTTCATATTTCGATCAATCAGAAAAGTCATGTTTACTTACACTTTCTTTACCTCAACGCGATGCTTGTAACTGAATGACTCAAATAGATGAGATTTGTCTTAATGGAAAATCCCGTCCCTTCCTTTCCAAATTATCAAATCTATGTTCACTAGCCAGACAAAGATGAAATCGACTGCCATCTTCTGGCTGAAATCCCATTCTCTGTTGACTGTTTCGAAGAGAAATTAGGTTTCAAACAGAAATCGCTGCGATGATTGCAATAGTTAGCGTGAAATCTGTCTATTTGTACAATTCCAGTGCGTTACTTTCGATTTGTGGTTTTTAAAAATACCGACATAATTTTATCAAATACGTCTCACGACATTACTTATAAAAGCTCGCATAACAGGAAACACAATTCACTGATCGACGAAACACTTCGCAGTTCAGCATTACAGTGTAAATTGAAATAGGAAAACGTATTAAAAAAATAATGCCTGATTGAAACACACACGCGACTCATTCCAATTAAATAACAGATCAATTGACTTGGACTTGACAAAACCTAATCCGTTGCAAAATGGACAGATTTCAAGCTAACTATTGCAAGCATCGCAACGAATTCAGTTTTAACGAAATTTCTGTTGTAAGCACTCTTTCGAGAAGAGGGTTTCAACCGGAAGATNGCATTCGGTTTCATTTTCATGTGCATAGGGAATATAGATTTGANGATTCGAAAGGTTGAAGTTTGAGAGCTTGGACAATGTCTCCTATCAGAGNTGATTGTGACCTGATTGCACACATTATAATTTTGTGTGTACTGCACACGCATGAAGAAGGATTCGGCTGATGCGATTCAAAATTCTGGAAACACTTCATCAAAATGCCTCTCATTTCATTCTAAAGTGTTTGTTCATCAAATTATCTTCTTTCCAATTACATCACATCCCAGATTTTCTAGTGGTAAAAATTCCTGTGTCTCACCTAGGCCGCCCGGGTTCAATTACCGGTCTGGAAACTTTGTCAAATACCACTTAGTCGATCGTCATAGCTGGTCTTGCTATAAATTAGCATGGTTGTGTGATTTTTTCTCGCAAACACTTTTGGCAATGTCAATAGATTTCCAACGCGTTTCAGTTTCTGACTGGACGGGATTTTTCCATTAAGACATATTTCATCTAGTTGAGTCATTCAGTAACAAGCATCACGTTGAGGTAATGAAAGTACAAGTAAACATGACTTTTCTGATTGATCGAAATATGAACGATTTCAGAAAAATTAATAACGCTGCTATGACTATAGAACTAACGGATTTCGGTTGCACTTGCTACAGACGTTTTTCACAGTTTTTTTTGTGAGTATTTGTGATCACTTTCAAATGAAGAGAGATGTTTGGCCGATAGTTTATCTGTAATATTTCAGTAAACATGGTGGAAACAAGCAGTCAGTGGCGATTCTAAGGGGGGGCGTGGTGGGCCATGGCCCCCCAGATTTTTTGTTGGCCCCCTTTTTCGCCCCCCCAAGTTTTTTTCTTAACTTTAAGATCGTTTGGTTGGAATGCTCAGGGTTGCCAAATGCGTTTTGTAAAAATACCGGTGATTCTGAAAACAGCGCCAGATCTAAGCTTTGTCGTAATTCGTAAGCGGCGCAGGGAAAACAGAGAGACCATCAGTATTTTTAAGCCACAATAAATAATTTGCCTGTATGGTGGCTGATTCGTTACATTTATCGTGTGTGTGTGACGTGTCAATCGCACCAAAGATTGCGTCAACAGCAGCAAATAAACTTCGCTGAAGGCTCTGTCCTGACAAGATTCACTACTAGAGTCATTACAATCTGAGAAATTCTGCGTTAGTTCTTTTTGAAATTACGGCAAATTATTTTCACACCCCTGGCTTCAGACACTGATTTTCAAAATACCGGTCTTTTTCCGGCCTGTGCTAAATTAACAGTAAAATACCAGCAAGGCCAGTGAAATACCGGACATCTGACAACCCTAGACACATGCAGTAGATAACTCTCCGCCAGCAATATTTCAATCGATAATTTAGAATCCCTCACGCCTGCATTCAATATTTCCCAAATGCATGATAAGCTGTGTTGTGGTTTTTGACGGTTGGGAAACGGGTTGTTTACGACGACACACACCAGGGGTTGCTCGGATCGTGCGTGAAATTTAGTCAGACCGCGGTTGTAGTGTTGAAATTCTCACTTCGAAACAAACAAAACAGTCACAGAAGTGGGAAGATTGATCTTTCGTGCATTTCAGTGTGAGATGGTGCTGGATTATATTACTGTCAGCAGATTGTTGCTTGTCCCAGTAGCAAAAGGTTTGTGAAAGCATTAAGAATTGCTTTCATTTAATTTGTCTCAATTTATCGTTAAGAATTGCTTTCATTTAATTTGTCTCGGTTGTGGTATTGCATTCGGCTGCCTTGTGTATACGACTTGGAAACATCTTACGTAAGTGGTTCGTGACTATATTTTTAACTCTACCCACATGTCCTGCAACCTCATAGAATTTTTTGCGGATTTTCTGTGATGATTCAGAAGCAATTCTTTCGCGCATTTCAGCTTTTTGCC
>JGI24159J19872_10001447_pt1 | contig 26122 bp, 17 predicted proteins | sample Ectturendosymbi4_FD_19872 | JGI IMG/M metagenome (IMG submission 19872)
GCAAAATTGAAGCGTGAAACACTATAACCAGTCGAGTTTATGTCAATTTTTAGAATGTCAAGTACCCCACAGAATCACAAAGTCCCCCTATTGCAAAATTTCTGGCGACGGTTCTGATGGTGATTTCTTAAACTTTGTTTTTCAAGAAAGGTCTGACAGCTGTTATCAGTTGTTTCGTTTGGCATTTGTAAATGGCGGAGGGTGGGGATATATGTTATAATATTTATGCAAGGTATGAAGATATAGATATGTACACAATTTACAGCCACTGCCTTTACGAATTGGCTTTGCAAAGATTGCATTGTTCTTAAATGCGCCAGAGATTAATTATTTACTGTCCATAGAATTGACAAACTGAACTCTTTACTGACTTTTTTTAATGTGTTTAGCTAGTTTTCAGACTTGGCTAGTTTTTTGCCACTTTTGGCTACTGTTTTTGTGAAATTTAGCTGTAAAACTTTTTGGAATCTGGCAACACTCCCCAGAACATATTGTGAGGTGAAGCTTCAGGCTTGCAACAAGGCGAAAACTTCAGAAGCAGTGGTGCAACACCTAGTGTTTTTCTACTAGATCTGGTGTATTTTCATTTCATCTAGTGTTTTTTATGGCTATCTAGTATTTTTTTATGAGGGAGCTCAATGTAATTAATTACACAATTTTGTTTAATTGCAACCTGTAATTGAGACCTTTTGATTAGATAACACGAATTGGAGGGCCGGGCGGGAGAACTGTGTTTCCAAATGAAAATAGTGAACTTTTGGCGGACTGCAGAAAAGGGCAGCCCTCCGGCCCGCTCTTTTCCGCAGACCAGCTTAGGCCTACTGTGCAACCCACTGGCACGTCCTGTAGTACAGCCTGTCGGCCTGCCCTTCTGTGCAGCTCCCCAGCCTGTGGAAAATTCATGTTTTTCATTCGGCAACACGGCTCTACAGCCCGCCCGGCTCTCCTTTTAGTGTTATCCCATTTGATTTAGTGCAATTGTAGCCTAATTTGCTAAAAATTCTATCAAATTAAATCGTAAATTTCACAAGACAATATAATACCTTGAGTTAAACCGCAGCGACCTCACTTGCTCATCTGTTAAAAGTTATAGTGACCTATACAAACAAACAAGGTTGCTGCCATCTCCCGATTTCTTTGTCTCTGGTATCCAATGAGTTGCATAAATCATGTCTATGGCTTGCATTACAACGCATTTTCTTGGTATTTTCATTGTGTGTAACTTTACTTTTGTAATCTAGCGTTGTTTTGTGAATCTAGTGTTTTTTTATCATGAAATGTAGTACTTTTCCGTAACAAAAGAGTGGCAACACTGTTCAGAAGTGCGTCTGAACTTCACAGGAAACATCTTTGTTTTTGGATGCATAAATCGTGAAAATGCGCCTAGCACTTCTTCTCCAAGAGTTGGAAGTGGAGAACTTCCAAAATGTGTCAGAACATTTTTTCACCGTTCACTACTGTATATCCTTGCTGCAACCTGAGAACGGCTTAAATCGTGAAAATATGGCCCACACATCTTTGAAAAAATAACAAAATTGTGCTTTGTGAAAATTTCTTTTGTGAAGGAAATTGCATTTAAATTTTGCAAGTGCCAGTTTTCAAACTTTTGTCGGCTGGTTAAGGTTTCCAAAAAAATGTTGAAAGTGCTGAATTTTTTCAGCTTAAGTAGCTTAAACTAAAGGGAACACTCCACTGCATGCGATGTGGTGCAGTCGAATAAGGTTTAAAACCAGATCCACGGGTGGTTCCCTAGCCACTTCCTTATTTATACTAGCATATGCTTATCATATCAAGCTTATGTTTTACATTAAGTTTACCTACAGTAGTCCTGCTGTAATTTTATTTTGTGGTCATGGTGTATCATATGGCTGAAATCATGGACTGAAATGATGGAAAGTAGAAGCTGGGTGTTGACACTGACAGTCCTGTTTGTACACAAAAAGTTGCAAAGATGAAGAAAATCAGAGAACTGATAGATCAAGTTGGCCGACCTTTGCCGGTAATTGTCACTGAGTGATTTGTATCTAAAAACGTCTTTTAATAGTTTGTGACACTTGTTGTTGCCTATACTACAGACTTTGTCAAGTATGTGCATACTCCATTTCTGTGATTGTGAACCATAATCCTTTTAATGTTATAAGCTGATGATTATTAACAATATCAGTCTATAATTTTATAGTTTACTTGTTCCTGATTTAGCAGTTTCACAATACTATGTGTTCAGTTTGCTCAAATTATTATTATATCTAGTGATTTTGTATGAAGGTAAACTTTTATTATTATAAGTCAATTTTACCTAGGTAAGTACCATATTTAAGCCACAGCTTAAAATGTGTTTTTTTGTCGTTTTGTGCAGCTTAGAATCAAGGATGGCTTACGTTTTTTTTCCTTACCTTATTGAAAAATCTATACGATGTTCAATCTTTCCTTAGCTGCATTTTGTTGACCAAGGTTTATTTTCACATTCTGTGCTCTTCAGCATCATATGTACCCTCTATCACAGGATGGGTTATGATGAACAGAAGGCAGTTGTAATGATATAAGCATAATTACCAGGGTTGCCAATTAAATGTGAAACCTGCTAGTACACAAAGTATCTCATAGGCTTAGGCAGTCTCTGTACAAGTGTGGCTTACAATCAACGGCAGCTTATATTATTTTTTTAACACCATTTCATATGGCTTACAATGAAGAGCGGATTATAATCGAATAAATACATTATGATTCTGTAAGCTACTAAACTAGTTTGGATTCTGTGGCAGGTGTTTTTCATGAGAATTTCAGAGTGTGACACCAAACTGTAAAAAATATCATATTATATGCTTGCCATGCTATCCAGCCTGGCAAGTAAAATACACAGAAAATAGGTTAAACATTTAAACCAATGACATAGTTGACACTATGATCTTCAAGGCTGAAACTTTGCAAAATGTTGAGACTAAGACTTCATCAGAAATGCTGAGACCTGCATGTTCAAGACTCACACTGAGATTCAAGACTTGAAAATTTGTCAGATACTCTAAAATGTTACTTGTAAAAAATGGTCAACTATATTTCCAAGTTAGAATTTTGTGAAAATTTTTATGTTTTCTCACATTGTTTAGTTTCCCCTTTCCCAAAGGTATGACAAAGCAAGAACAGGTTAATATACAAAATCTTTACTTTATTGATACAACATTCAATGTCTCAAGACTAAGATCTGCAGCCTTCAATACCAAAACAGGATCTTTGAGACCAAAACTCACAAAAATGGGTCTTGGGACAAGTCTCAAGACCAAGACTCTGCCACTGATTGAAACTGTGTCAAAGCAAATGCAGTTTATGCAGAAATGTTCATATTGATAAGGAGGCAATTCTTTATTATTTCCACTTTTTTCTACCATCAATATCTTAACCATTATAGACACCAAATTTTATTACCTTTCTTGAAGGTAAGCCTGCAGTCTATTAGCTTTTGCATCATGTACATAATTGATTTGCTCAATTCCAGAAATTTTGCTGCTGTTATTTTCACATTGCCTGCATTAGCTCTTGCTTCTCACACTTGCAAAGTTTGGATGCTCCATGATCATACCATCAGCCTTGTTTTTTCTTTCAATGTGGCAAAAAAACAAAAAGATTTTTTACCTAAATTTTAGTTTTTTGGCCTTAACTTTTGAACCAGAAACACTAGATGGCTAATCAAAGGCTCTAAAACTAGTATTATAGCCTAGTTTCCACTAAAAAGTTGAGTCAAAAAATGGCTCTTGGCATTGCTACCCACAGCCCAGTGACCTCAGCCAAAAAGGCCTAAACTTACCTCACTTATGAAGTCACCCACAAAATACCCCAAATCCAAAACTTTCCAATTTTTTTTTAAATCTGAACTAGAAGACTCTGCACATCTTTAGAGGGTTTGAACAGCTCTCTAGTTCAATTGGCTGGTGAGTTATGGTGGTGCAAAGTGACGCAAGAAAAGTGGTTCAAATGGCAAGTATGAATATATCACACATTGGTGCCAAAGGTGTTAATTATGACTTTACATACAGCTTGGCATTGAGAAAGTTTTTTAACTTTTGCACACTTATAAATTAATTAAAACCAATAAAAACAGGTATTTCAATTCAAAAAATGATTGTTTGTTTATTGCTTGAGTTACATTTCGCTAATCCCATTGTGTTCCAGGGAAACAAAGTTGTTGCTTCTGAAGCTGCTTCAATCAATGCCCCTCAGTACAAATACAATGATGATGCTCGCCAATCTTGTACAAATCCACAAGCTGATCGTGAAGCTATAGAAAGCATAGAAGATATTTACTTTGATGCTTCTTGTGATATTATTTCCCATGAATTAAAAGTATATATATATATATATGTTCTATTTTTCTTGATGTGTGAGATATTGATTGTTTTGTTAAATATGCTCTTTGTTTTATGTAGACCATTGTTTATGCTGTTTTGATAATTTATACTTTATACCATGTGATTTTGCCATTTATTCTTGTGTAATCTGTTTCTTACACTTTTTGTGAGTTTGTGAAACAAATTTAATTATATAATTTAATCCCACAATGATATTAATTTTGTGGTGCTGTTTGACTGAAAAAAACTTTCACCAAGATTTTGTCAAAGAACAAGACATCTAGTTTTGGAGCCAGCAACACAAGTTGCACGATAACTCAAGCATCCACAAAGATTAATATGTAGAGCTCAGAGTCTAGCTTGCACTGTGGCCACTACTTTGAGGTAGTGGCTGAATGATCTGCTGTATCTGGTGACTAAATTGTTAAATGACATGCTGCGGAGTGCTCAACTGCAGAAGCAGTAAGCACAGCGTGATACCAGGCACATATTGTGTTCTGGATTGATTGACATGGTTGGGTGTTGCAGGGTTCCCACGCGGTATTGAAAGTATTGAAAAAGTGTTGAATTTCAAAATCGGTTTTCAAGACCTTGAAAAGGTATTGAATTTTGCCATTAAACGTCCCTTAGATATTGAAAAAGTATGGAAATTTCAAATGGAAAAGATCAGAAGTGTAAAGTAATATTTCACCAGCTACCTCAAGCTGGATTTGCTCAAGATTATGACTGTGATGTGATCTTAACCAGTTCAATAATGTGTTGATCTTGGCCCCAACTTCAGATTGTTAGTTTTTTTTCAAGAGGAAGTTAGTATTTGAGTTGAGTTAACTGGCACAAACATTGGACAGCTGCATGCCATAAAGTTGAAGCGCTGGGACACCGACAAAAACCTGTTTGTCTCGTCGGGCACCTCTCAACAGTTTCATAATATTCTATAATGGTTTTAAGTTGAAGGCCGAATTATTGGGTAGTTTGTCAGGTTACATTTTGAAAGGGGCTGCGGTCCGCTAGATGTTCAGTGCAGTTCTGCAGGAGTGCTGGGTTCCAATCAGTATCTATCGTGGCTTGCCCAGTTCCGCAAGGAGCTAAACATGATAGGAAAGTGTAAACCCAGCTAAAATGCAACTTTGCCTGGGTTTCCATATCTCAGCATCCAAGTAGACAATTGTTTCTATTTAGAAGTCATTTATTTTAAACATATGCATGGTGACAACCAGAACCGTTGACAGGAAGTCTTCAATAGGGAGGCTTTACGTTTGTGCAACGGGTGTTGACATTCTAAAATTTGATAAAAACTGCACTGATTCATAGTGTTTCGTATTTCAATTTGGGGGGTGGAGCTTCAGTTGGAGGTCTCAGCCCACCAAAGCCCATCTGTGGCGACAGAACTGGTGACAACTGTGAATTCTGGTCTGTTGTGAAGCTCTTGTTGCTGCTATCACGTGGAAGGCAACCGTTGAACGAGGTTTCGTTATGACCAAAAATATGTTTGATGTAAATTCATGTGGTTCACATCTAATTGCGAGGCAGTTGGTGAAGGACTACTGTTCATTGCTAATTTGGGAGGTTTAAAAAATGTCACGATTGGGAAGGAGCTTTTGCAAGCTGCACGGGGAGCCAGAAGTTGATACTTTGCGCATCTGGCTGAAAACAAAGACACCGAGGAAAAACTCAGTGAAGAGGAACTTAAGAAATAAAAAAAATCAAGGGCTATGGAAGTTGGAGCCCAAGTAATTTTGGATGGCTGGGGCTGGAGCCTAAAATTTGGGTTCCAGTTTCACAGATATAAATTGTGGAACAAGCGAGTTATACAAATAATACAAGTTTTTTTCTTATTTTTTGAACCAAATTGTTTTGGAGCCGGAGATAAAAACTTGTAGATGAAGCCGGAGCCAAAAATTTTAGATGCCCGGAGCCAGAGCCTGAAATTTGAGTACTGGCTCCACAAACCTGAAAAAAGCACAGATTGACAGAGAATGTCAAAGCTCTTCACAAAGCAGCCAATGAATTGGCAGAAAAGCAGAAGATTTAAGTCACTTGGCACCATTACACAGTCAAACAACCAGGTCATACCAGGTAATCAGAGGGCCGCATTATCACTAACCAGGAGCCGCATTTTGACGCTGACGCAACAATGGCAGTACCTGAATTTCTCTAGAAACAGCTTTTACATCCTATCACCTGCTTCAGGTGTCATAGGTTGTAGAGAACTCATTTCTAGCCGTCTCTACATTCGTTTAAAGAAGTTGTTCACTTGCTGGTCGAGCACTTTTAAACATCGATTAATAAACGAACTAACTTGAATGTTAATGTTTTGAAAACTCACAAAAAGCAGCACCGGCCGCACAAAATAACCACGGACCGCGTGTTTGGGACCCCTGGTGTAGATGTAGTTTGCTTCAGTGTTCTGTTGCCTTTCGTTATGAGTTTCATTCAAGTTTTTTTGCTATCTTTTGTTTGTGTTTAGACAAAGCAAACCAACTTAATTGCGTTAGGTTTGTTTAGATTGATGCAGTAAGTCTTCAGATACTGATTCTTTAAATCTTGTTCTTTGCAGGTTAGCACAGTTTTGCTAAAGGAAAAGTAGTTCATAATATTTTCGCAGTGTTGCAATGTGTAAAATTGTCTTTCATGATTAAGAATTTCGAAAAATGAAGATAAGTCATGGTATTGAACTTTTTTAATTTAGTATTGAAAAGGTATTGAAAAAGTTAGGAAAATAGTTTTTGAAAATGCGTGGGAACCCTGGTGTTGGTGGCAGCTGTTAACTCGATTTAAACATGACGCCATGTTTAAGTTTTCATGGTCACTGTGCACAGAGTTTAGCCTGCCCCGTAGGTGCACGTATTACACTGATGAAACAAACATTTATATTTTTGTTGCAAACACACTCAAAACCCAAACGTTTGTTTGGAATTCACTCATGGGGCTGATTTTGCTTAGACTTCTTTGAGTTCTGTTCTTAGGGCTTTAATGATGGTGATTCTTGTTTCCTAATCACTAAAGGTGACAATTTGAAATGCATCTGAAAGTCATTAAATGTGTTGGTGCAGAAACTTCCAGACAATCCAGAAAAGCAGTTCATTAAAAGTCGTGAAAAAGTACTGCAAACTCAGCGTGGAGCTGTATCAAAAAAGCTGTCTGATGTCATTTTGGAGAATCAGCCATCATATACTAAGGTAACGCTGTTTGTTATTTCCAATATATATGATTGATCTTCTGATAGAGATTCTAATTGTAAGTTTTGTGATGTCTCTTTTTTCAGGAGCTAAAAGACGTCCAGGAATTGCAAAAGAGTTTGCACAATGCATTTGTAATTTGCAGTAAGGGAAGAAGGTTTGTTTTTGCTTTGTGCCTATTATATAGGGCAACTGATTTCACTTGTCCTTCATTTTAAGGAGACATTGCACATGTACAGTACGTCAAGGTGCTTGGCCAGTGGTCAAGTCAAAGTTTGTTCTTAAAGTGAAAAAACGTTTCTGACTCACTTTTACCTGAAGTTTTGTCCTGTTTTATCCCGAATGACATTTACAAAAACTAGCAAGTTTACAGCCACCTGATCGGCTTTGTTGTGTTGCCTGTGAAGATGTTATGTGAAAACTGTTACTAACATAGAATTGTGTTATCGGCAGTTTTTCAAAAGTTAGCTTGCACTTAACAAATAAAAATTCGGTTGTTAACCATGTGGACAGTTTCCAAAAAGAAAGACCAAGTATGTTGCCTCGATGAGTCTTGGTTATGTTCAAAGTGATCCTGTTGTAGCTTCGCTTATGTGTTTCATTCAAGGAGCGAAATGTTTGCGACTACACAAGTAGGAAATAAAATTAATAAAAACTTCTTGACTAACAGTTCGTTCTCTCGTTGCTAAACAAATACTTGCTAGCCAAAATTGTTCGTTTCGTTTTATACGCAAGGTCTTTTCGTTCAAACACAACAGGCATTACAACTTTGGAGTAGAGCATATTATTACTTGTAATCTGTAATGTGCCAATGGCTCTCAATTTGCTATTCCGTGTATCGTGGCTTTAACGTGGTTTTCCGCTGAGACATTTCGGTCATTTTCTTCTGAGAAATTTTGGTCACTGAGACATTTCGGTCATTTCTACCATAGTAGTATTGAAACTCGCCGCAACACTATTCATTCGTCAGTATTTCTGACCGAGTTGACTTAATTTTTTTCGTTCATTTAAAAAAAATCGGTAGTAAAAGGTTTTAGCGAAAGTTCGTTAGAATTTGTTTTCAGGTGTGGAAGTTTTGTTTTTGTAAATCTGACAATACATGTATCGCTGGATTGCGAAAGTAATCTGGAGTCTGGACTTCACAGAGACCGAGCATTGTAAATTTATAAAGAGATTCTGTTTCCGTTTGCTTACATTACAGTCGTCCTAGGCGTTTTTACTTGTGCTATGATTTACCACTTTTTTACAGATTCCTTATGTCGGTTTATTCTCACTCGTGCACCGCCAGCTTGTCGCTGCTGTCGAATCATCAGAAGCGTCAGACACTCCTAAAACTTTTGGATGCGCTTCAAACAATAAAAACTTTACAGCATACTGATGTTCGTTTAAGAGAAATGGTTGAGGTATTATGCATTCGAAATTAGTTAATTGTTCCGTGTCTTTACGATCATTAGATCGGTTGAAACCCAACTGTAGTTAACGCAGTTTTTACGTTGTGAGGTAAAAAGAAAATCGTGACAAAACGTTTCACGAGTCGACTGGAAAATTTTCTGAGAATTTTTGGATTTTTCTGTTCATTCATAAGAGAGAAATGCTGAAGATGTTTTGAATCAGTCTGAAAGTACCATTATTGCGTGCATTTATGAAAGAAATTAGACAAAAGCATTTTAGCAAGTTATTAAAATTCTTGTATTGCTTCGTGTATACGCCATAGTTGCTGTATTTTTGCCTATGCTTGATATTAAAACGAATAAAGTAGTGCGCAAAGCTTCCCTACAATGTTGTGCAGTTCTTGAAAAGATTGCCACCGTATCCTCTGGTATGGAAACCTTACCTACTGATAAAGTGACAAAAACAAACAAATCAAATTTCGGTTTTAAGACCTAAACATTTTTTTTTGATGGACATGATTTCACAGCCGGATTGACATCGGTAGATGTCTGAAACGTTGAAAATTTATGTCATCTTCAACGAGCAGCATTCAGTTGATGGATGTATAGAACAGTTTTATACTGTGCTGGCGAATGACTCACGAAGTGTTGCGTTTACTTGTACGTGCATCACAAGGAGTGATTTATTAATTTTTCACGATTACAGGAGGAAGATTATGCAAGTGCCATACAGTTATGCTTGGAGTGTCAAGAAGCGGCTGCCACATACAAACATTATCACTGCATCAAAGATCTCAGCTCAAAATTGCAGGTCGCGAATTTTCTGTCTCAACCTACTACCTGAACTTAGCTGCACTTCTTAATTAAGCTGAGTATTGCTTTCCTTGCGAAAACGCACTGCTTTTTTTCTCCTGTTTTTGTTTGAATGATCAGCTGTGATTTTCACGGCCTATGAAAGCTGTACTGTCGCAATGTTGGTTCGAAACGTCGTAAAGTTTCGACTGATGCAGGACACTTTGGAGCAAATCGAAGAGCAAATTGATGTCGCCCTGTCCAAGACATGTCGCGCCTTCAATAGCGTCTTGTATGCGAAGCTGCAAATGGCCTATCACCTGCTCGGAAAAACTCAGGTGAATTAAATCTTTTCGGGCATCCTTCCACCAATTTTTACACGCCTTAGTAGAAACGTAGCGGAGCATCACTTTGTCACTGCTTCACCGAAGCGCGTGGAATCTTAACTGCATGTTTTCCATCGGACTTCTAATTTTCTTATATCTGCGATTTCATATTGATCTTAGGTAACAAGGTACCGCTCAGCTTTGAACCGTGCTGTGTTAATGCAGGCATTCAACGAGTAGTCTTGGTACTTTTAGGCTTTCGTTTTTCAGCGCTACAAGTTTAACGCTGACGCATACGGTCTGTATGATTTAAATATACTATGGTATGTTTAGAGTCTCCGTTTGTAGTCCGTGTTTTGAATCTTTTTGCAGTAAGGTTTAATGTCATAGCATTTCAAGAACAAACAGCTTGAGGTGATAAACTCCACCATCAGCAAATACAGCTACTCTCTTTGAATCAGAATGCTAAATGTTTGCTACCTGTGGAGTGGATAAAGTGTTTCCGCAAGTTTTTACTGGGCCTAACAAGACATAAGCCATACCGCAAGCGTTTCTTTGGTCTTGTGTCGGTGAAGAAGGGAAAGGTTTCTTTAAGGTGACCTCTGACCTGCGTACAGTCGGGCGGCGATTAGCTCAGTGGTAGAGTGTCCGCCTCCTAAGTGGAAGGTTGGGTGTTCGATCTCACGGCCGCTGAGTGACTCGCCGTAGCGCTCCTTGGGCAAGAGCGTACTGCAACCGCTCCGACTAAAAGCATTATTCAGGCTTCGGCCTGCCGCCAATCGATGTTAGCAGAAGAACTGCTTTTCTTTCGAACGTTTTTTTGAGAAAAGCTCCCGAACACACAGAGAGAATTCTAAAATACATAACTGCAAGCGAGTAGCTACTGTACAGTCCCAAAATACCTTTCACTATAAGTCCATCGCATTACATTCGATTCATGAATTTATCATTATTTGACAAAAGGAATTATGTTATGAAAACGCAGATACAAATCGAGATGTACTGAAATCTCGACAGGTTATGATGATCATTTACTTGCGGTTGATTCAAACCCTGCTGATGTTCTCAGCAAGAGAGGATCCAAGTATATAAAAAAACTGTAGCAACAGTTTTACATAAATGACCTGCATTGAAAACACCGGTCAAGTATTGTTTCTATGCGTAAATTGCGGTACACAAAGGGACTTTTCTGATCCGTTACGAAGAGATACCAGGTGCCTGTTCTTACAGGTGTGATGACATTGTTCAGTAAAAGTAGTTCGCCCTCTGTGCTAATCGTCGGTGATGTTTTCAGTCGGCAATGGATCAACTGTTGATGCACTATACCTCTTCCATTCACAACACCGCGTTCCAGGTTGTGCTAGGTTTTGCCGAGCTCAGTTCGTCTGGCAACAACCTCCAAAAGAAGCAGTATAAGGATTTATGTCAGGTAGGTTGTGACGTTAACACCCGAAATCTGTGGTGCCTTGCTATATGGTTTTGACAGTACTGAAGTTTTGTTTCGCTGACGCGTTTCCTCGTGACCACCGCAAAAGCTGACACTCCAATGAGCATCTGGCTTTGATCAAATTTGCGATATTTTCTTTATCTGAAATTTTTCATCTTCGTTGCAACAAGCGACAACTGGATCCAGGCCAATCTTGAGCGCTTTGCAGTTATGCCGTAAACAAATACACTTTAACGAGCAGCATTGCCTGCGTTGCAGCGGCGGACCCAGGCAAGCGATTTCAGTAATATTTGGCAGTCAACTCTCATAAGGGCTTCGCTATAGTAAGAGAGATGAAGTAGAAGTATACTTCACAACACTGCTGTGACAAAACATTGGACGAAAAAATGGCCTTTAACCGCGAATGTTCTTTTCTGAATTGTATAAAATCATGGTGAATAACGTTACTTTCGTAGGTTTAGGGGGGCGATCGCCTCCTCCCCTGTATACGCCCCTGTTGTGTTGCTGCATACACGGCAAAAGCTTAATACTTTGGTGCTGTTGCTGTTTTACTTTTATGGATTTTTGTTACACCTCAACTCTTAAAGCGTTTGTATTTAATCAGGAATAATATAAGGAAGCGGATTGGTTTGTTATTAAATTGAGAACATGATTGTTACGCCATAAGGTTTGCGTGACTTGTCATCAGAAAGCAAGTGATTGAAATCAATTAAGGCGCATGTCTACGTCTAAGACGTTTGGTTAGAAAAACACTACGTAAGTTTTTTGTGTATTTTCAGCAAATCACTAACGATATATATATTCCGTGTTTGATGGAACTCTGCAAAGCACTCTGGGAAGTGATGAACTGCTATCACAAAACCTGCACGTGGCACAAAGAAGAGTTCCTGAATGTGGTGAAAGGTATTTTGGGACTTTAGAGCAGCTACTCGCTTGCAGTTCTGTATTTTAGAATTCTCTCTGTGTATTCGGGTGCTTTTCTCAAAAAACTGTTGGAAAGAAAAGCATTTCTTTTCATAATAAGAATCGTGCTGAACTGAATTTCTCTGTAATCCATGAAACCTTTCCGTGACGTCAGCCGCGACCCTGTCTAATGACGTCAGCACGTTGCAGGCGAGGAGTCACAGGAAATGGCAGATTACGTCAACAGAAAACTCACCCATGGCCACTTCAGAGTCTGGTCCGATGTGCAGTCAAGAATAAGAACTTACATTCTCTCTTGCGATCTCAGCCAGTTCCAATACGACGATTTCATAACTGTGCTGGACATTGTGAAGCGGTCAGTTGCTGTAGCTTGCAATGTGCAGCATGCACAGTTTTTTTAAAGGTTTGACTCTGGTGACCGCAAAGGCATTTTGAGAGACCGCAACTATTTTATCTGAATACCGAGATGGTCGTAAAACAACATTCTGGTGTATTTTGGTGGTGCCTTTAAAGCGAGTTTCTGTTGTATAAGAAATCACACTGTGCATACCTACTGTGGCTGAACTGACAAGTGCCGGTGCACTGTGCGTATTCGCTTGCATTGATTGCTCGTGTTGGTGCGCGTTGCTTGAAACGCGTGCTGGAGTAAAAATTCCAACTGTGAGAAGCTGACCTATAAGTGAGCATTCGCGAGTCGAGCGTCCTGACCCTGTAGACGTCCTGCGTCAGAACGATGCACGTCCTGTTCTTGCTTACCCGACGTGGCTCAATTCGAAAGCGCTGATAGAAACGAAATACAAATTGTAAATTTACCTTCAGGCATTCACTCATTTTGCATTCGCTTGTTAGCCTGACACGTCCCCCACAGAAAGTTCAAACTAACGAAACAATCGAATGTCATCGTCGCTCAGTCGGTGCTCACATTGCACTGTCGCTCTGTCAGATTCATCCTCGTCGGAGAAGAATTCTGCTCCGTGAAATCCGACGAAGATTGCCAGCAGCAAGTCACCGACAACCTTAACGAACCACTGCGGAAGCAAACACTGTCCTATTTCCATGCTCACCACAGGGCCAGACTCGATGAACTGTGCATGTTCGTGGAGAACGAGTCGTGGCAACCATGTCCAGTCAAATCATCTTTCGACGTGTTTGGGATGCAGGTGAATTCCTGTTAAAGATATTGTAAAGTTTGTCACCATTAATCACGAGCGGTCTTTTGTAAAAACTCTTGTTTATAATTTTGTATGAACGAAATGCTCTAAGCAGGAATAAACCTGCAAAATAAATATCAGTTTACTCCGCTGGGAAGTTGATGATGTGCGTAAAGAAGTGCAAACCTCTACACAGGGTTGCTGTTTGCGATTATTGGTATATCACGCTCTTACAGATTTGCTTTAATATCTTTTGCCGTCAGGTGTATCATTTCTAAGTGGTGAGCACTGGCAGTCAGGTTCGTAGTGGTTTGCCCCACCGTGTACTGTGCTCGCCAGGGTTGCGCAGTCGGAGGTAAAATGACCGACTCCAACCTTTCCAAAATCTCCGATTTTCGACTCCTTAACATAACGTGAATGGCGTTTGGCTGTGAACAATTTTATAGCAACTAGCAATCAATGAAAATCGTGGTACGCAGCAAGAATTCTCTATTTCAACAAAACCGTCAAAAGAAATTGTACCATTTCAACAGGAATTCCCAACTTAGGAGTGTGATGTAAAAAGGATCCAATTGGACTTCTGGAGTCGAACAAAAAGTCCGACTCCACCCAAACCCCCCCAACACCGACTCCTCAACCCTTGTGCTCCCTATTTCCATTCCAATGTATACATTCTGTTTTTCTCACAGTTTAGTTGGCTGATGAAAAAGAGTGCATTACTTGTGTTGTGGAAAGCAGGCTATTTATCATTTTACTCACTCGCTTTTTTGTTTTGTTTTTTTTTTGTTTTTCAGGAGTTTAAGTTTCTCAAGAAGTCTGGTCTCGATTACCTGGATTCCAGCGGGATTCTGGAATCAGACACTTCCAATGCGTGTGTTTCAAAATACTTTCTACCTTTCTCTGAGGAAGGGCATCCGTTTGCAGATTTAGAAAAGTTAAGCCAGAACCCGGAATCGCGGAACGCTGACCAGCAGGTTAGTCGAAGTTTGTGCTACGAGAAGATTTGTCACTTCATGGTCTCAGTGTTTCATATATATATTCTAAAATGCACCTGACCGCCGTCACCGACTGCTACACTTTTCATTCGTTGCCAAGCTGTGACGAAGCCGCCTGCTTGCAGCCACAGCCTCGCATGATTGTTGTTCAAGGTTCCCATTCCCGTGCACCATTAAAAAAGTATTGAATTTGCCCCAAATGTGTGTAAAGTATTTTAAAAGTATGGAAAGTCTAATAGGAAAAAATCATGAATTTTCTGAGCAAATTCGTCTCTTAGAACACTGATGAGTTCAAATTTGGAGTATCCCAGAGCAACTGACGTTTAGGTCATTCTTTGTCAAATCACACAGCCATGCCACCACTAGTCACATATTTTGACACGTAGAATTGTGCTCCTGAAAGCGTAGAGACACAATAGAATACAAAATCGTTGTACAACTGTCAATGGATGGCCCCAATGTCAATTGGAAGTTTTCCAACAAGTTAGAAAAAAACGAAAGAAACGAACTTAGATGCAGACCCGGTAAATGTAGGATCATGCTGTTCCCACAAACTGTGTAATGATTTTTAAGGAAGAGCAGCGCAGTCGAGATTGCAGATTTTTTTCTAACACTTTTATTCAATTGTATCACAAAACGCCTGTAACAACAGAGGTTTACATACGTGCATACCTTCAGTGAGATTAATGCATTAAGCATTCAGCCATTTGTTCATTCAAATTTTGTTCTTTGCTGATTACGACAGTTTTACAGAAGGTAGAGCGGAAGATGATTTTTGCAGTAGTGTAAAATTGTGTTTCATTATTAAATTTTGGAAAAATGAAGGAAGTGATGGTATTGATTATTTTTCATGGAGTTTTGAAAAATTATTGAAGAAATATGGAAAATGGTTTTTGAAAATGTGTGGGAACCCTCTTTTTTGCACGTTTTTAATAAGTTCAACAACATCCTGGTGAAAGCATGAGTCTTGCTGAACAAATTCTGTGTATCTCTTTGTTAGGGCAGCTTGCTGGCTAAGGTGGGCTTGATAAATATTTTGCCGCGATGCTTTGTTGAGGCCTTGATAACTGTATACACTTTCGTCATACAGGATCATGTCTCGTACGCGGCAAGTGACGATGAAGATGACGAAACAGCTGATGAGCTGTTGCGCGATTACGTCGACGAACGAACCGGCGAAACTCCTATTTCAAGGTTTTTATTTCGTTTGGAAATCAAAATGGGCTTTTCCTAAAAATTAACAACATGAAATGCTGCCATTGTCCCTTACACCATGTTGAAGTTCATGCCTCTTGCCTTCGCAGTTCGTCATCATTGCAGTCAGTCCACAGCACGACTGTTGCCACGCAACGAGGTCCTATATTGACCAACACCGCACTCCATGTACTAAGACTGTGCGGCAGGTTTGTGATTAATTGGTTCATTGCCACTGCACTTGCGCAGGTTAACCAAGCTTAGCTTACGATGTACAACTTCAAACAAGAGCAGTAAATTCATCGGTTTATATTGCTTCTAACGCAATTCGTTAGAATTGCTTCTTAAGCTTGAGTTACTGCAATTCGAATTCTTTTCAGTTTATTCGCAAGTGGTCGACCTGTGAGCTACCGGGCTCAATTTTACGTTTTTTGTTGTGAAAGTAACATTGTCAGGTTATTTGTTTTTTGCAAGGATATACGTGTGCTGCAAGCGTGCTCATTCTGGGACAAGCACAACAAAGTAGTGCTTCCCGATCCACTTTGAAGTTTTCCGGGGGTCTCTGCCAGTGTAGCCCCTCGTGGCTAATTTGTCAATTGTAAAAATTTCGATAATTTTATTCTCTCCCGACAGTGTTAGAAGTCCCACGATTGAAGAAGCACTCAACAAGATCGCTTAAAAGACCCAGCACATCTTTGTAGTTCTTATGCAGTGACAGGCAAAAATCTGGAAACAGGTTTGCCTACTATATTTATGCGGTGTTTTATCGCTGCCAGTCACAGCTTGAGCGAACGTTTTCGAAATTTCCCAGGGCTCCGTCAGTGCCATTGCCAAATCCCCAAAGTCTCCGCATAGTTGCTGAAGAAACTACCCGAGGCATGTCTTGATGCTTTTACTGTATTTGTGTTCTCCTCGGAATAAGCATTTGCAGCTCCCTCTAGAGCGCATGAATCTTGTAAATTTGAACAATTTTCCGGCAGTGCAAATAAATATATCGTAAAGTTTAACAGAGTCGTCGATCAACTGTTCCGCTTATGCATTGGATAGTGGATCAACACTGATCTTTTTTCTTTCTGTAAAATTACCGGTAGCAAAATCTTTGCTCGTTTTCCTGAATTGTATCACCGATTTCAGCTTTTTGCGGTGGGTATGTCTTATGAAGATATTTTCTGTGTTCAAAACCTGATTTTCCTGACAGTTTGCAGCACTAACGATCCGGATAGTTTNGCCCATGCTCGTGAACTGTACCCGAAACTAACAAACCACTGCATTTCGCTGACGGATGAAGTTGTACTTATTCCAGCTACATGAAAATGTGCGATGTGCTCAAGCCAATCGCGGTGGACGTGGTCGTGTGCATGTCCCAACTGTTCGATCTCTACTTCTACGCTGTCTTCGACTTTTTCTCTTCAAAAGAGGTTTGTCTTGCGAACGTCACTCGTGGAAGATTGTGTGTTTTTCATTGCTGGTCCAATCAACAGCTTGCCCGTAGCTTGCGGACTTTTGAAACACTACGAGGTTTTCAGCGTGTCTGGGTGTTGTGGTATTTTGCATTCGACATGATTTTGCCTCATGTTATTTGGGTTAAAAGTGAAAAACAAGGCTAAACATGTACTTTTTCGTTACATGTCGAACTCTAAGCCTTGCACGTAGAGCTACTTGTCATTACGCTCGACAGGAACACAGCAGGTACAAGTACGAGCGGCTCAACCCGACCATCCAACGCATCGAAAGCTCCCTTTTCCAGCCGGCCACTAACGGTCCTGCAGATACGCAAGAAGTGACGAGCGACAGGGTAGGTGTTGTCAGATAGAAAATGTTTCGCTGATTAATCGTTTAAGATGTATGCATCGTTGCGCAGCGCAAGGTCTCATTAAAAAGAACTCCTTGTAGGCATTCTGCTGCTGAGGCAGACAGCCTTGATAAAAAGCCCTTTCTTTTGATCCACATCATAGATTGACGCATAGTAATTACCTGCACATGCTTTGCATCTCTCGTTTACAACCGAGTACTTAAATGTGAACATATTATCGAAGGTTAGACCATTCTCTCTACAGTAATTATTATTCAAGGATGTGGTAAATTCTCTAAAAGTATGTGGCCAGACTGATAAAATGTAGTTGAAAAGTGGGGTCAAGTAGTCATTAATAGATTCGTTTAAAGATTTAGGAAAGGCTTTTATGTTGATCATATAATTAATAGAAACACGGATGTTACTGTGCCAGTGAAGGCTGCTGATTTCGCATTTTAAGTTCAATATAACGCACAACAACGACCTCTCCATGATGTTAAGGACTGTCGTAGAGCGTAACGCCCTCAAAATCACCTTGGATAAGGTCCAACCTTTTCCCTCCGTTTCCGGTTGTGAAATCGAAAGCTTCGCACGACGACAACTGAAATGCTTTTTTTACATGTTGATGCTTTCAGAATGTCACCAAAGTTCGCAAACCGATGGCATGCACTTTGGTTGACCTCTCATCTCCAGAAACCAATCGTGGCATCACTGAACGAATCGTGGCAACTGAGTCGTTGTAAGTCATGAACTGTGTAAAGGCTGCTTGTGACGATAATCGTTTGGAAAAAAGGCACTATCAGTTTTAAAGTATGACTTAAGAGAACTGCACTCAAGTAAAATTCAAGTGTTTACTTTAAGGATGTAACGAAAATTTTACAGTGGTTCTTTATTCAGTCGCGCTTATAGATCACGAGTGCACCGTCCAAGTAGAAAAGCGAAGTATGGCTGATGTTGGGAGTTCTTGTGCAGTTCGTTGAGTATACACTGAGATGCTGTTTACTACTATTTGACGAAGTACTTCGTTATTCAAATAGAATAAGATTTAAGGACTGAGGATGCGCAATTTTTGCGTGAGAACGATTTCCTATTAAAAATTTGCCAATCGATTACTTACCCCCATCGTGGAGAGTACACACTTGAATACAAATATGTGCAAGTTTAAACCATCGCGAAAAGATGAAAGTACAGCCCAGTCGGCTGATTCGTCGAAAGCTTGCAGAAAACCTAGAGCTTTTAAATGTTGTGCTATTTGACCAGTTTGATTTCAAGTTGCTTATGTTTGCAGAGTGTGCCTTGCAGAGCAATTTCAGCTCCTGCAAAAAAACTTGGAAGAAATGATTCCAGCTGCAAAAAAAGCCTTCTTGCAACAGTTCTACGCACAAGTAATTTAGTGAACCTAACACGAAAACCTAGCGCTTGTGTTGTCTATCAAACACGTTGTGGTGTTGCCTGGATAATGTTAGCTGCTGTGCTTGAAAAGACCAACTTTACCGCCTTTACTTTGTGCTGTGTGTTGTAAATTGGTCGGGTATATGAGTAAACTAAGTGCTGTATGGGCGGTCCCGTCCATAGATCTTGTTTGCTTGTCGTTCAGTATGGCAGCCAGAAGTCCCGGATGTGGTTTAAACTTGAGTGTTCATTAACAGCATGTTCTTGCAGACAGTCCGATCGGCCACTGACGTCAGGTGGCCTGCGTACTATGACGTATGCTCGCACGGCGTTCGATACAAAGACACGGTGGAAAAGATGTCGATGGTGAACTGGGACCTGCGAGAAATCATGTCCCAACATAGTCCGTACGTCGATCACCTTTTGAGCGAGCTGCAATTATTCAAGAATTCGCTGATGGCGTCTGCAAGGTTCGAAATGATGTAGATGTGGCAAGCAAGTGTTGATGTCTTTATGGCTTGATTCAACTTAATTGCATTGTTCCAATCGCAGTGCATGGCTTGACTGATGTGGGTTTTTTCCAGTCCCGGGTGAAAGTAACCCGGTGAGACAGTGTCTGCCGCATGTGGTGGGACAGAAAGTAAACCTGTGTTGCCTCGTGGAATGTTTTGGCTTCGTGGACTTCCGTAGTAAACAAACTTGAACCCCCAGTGAGGTCAGCTTTGCATTTGCGTTGCTATAAGGATGTAAGGCGTAAAATTGTAGTAAAAGTGTTTTGCTGTGATAAACACATTTTACTGTTCGATCAGGTGTAAATTTGTATTAATTGATAAATCCAGAATTTCAAACCAGTTCTATCAAACACAAGGTGAGTGACTTTTAGGGTGACTGGTTGGCTCCAGTAAAGAAATTAGTGACACTCCAAAATCATGAGTAACGTCAATCGACCAAAAAATCGAGATGGTTATGAGTCTAGCAACACTGAGTAAATGATGAGCCGAATGCCCCTCCCACTGATCTGAAGCAATCCGCAGATTTTGCACGAAACTTCACTCCGGTATCTGACGTTTGGAAGACATATGCCAATTTTACTATTAAGTCAGAAAAACATGCGCCATCTGCCACGTACACCATCGACCACATCCCTGGCTGAAGGTTGCTGAGCACGACCGTACTGTACCGCAGATGCTGGCCACAGTTCGTAACTCACTAACTTCATATTTTAGTTGCAATTCTTACGGTTTTCTTTTTGCAGACCGATGCAGATACCTCCCGCTGTCAGCAGAGTTATTTGGGAACACTGCATATTGTTTTCCAACCGCGTATTTGTGGAAGGGTGAGTCGGGAGAGTTGATGGCGTTCGCTTTTTGTTAAAACTTGTGTAGTTCCTTTCGTTCTTTCACCACGCTGGCGGGCGTGAGATTTATGGCTGGTGAACAAGTGTGTTGTGCCACGTGTCTGTCCCATAGGCTATGAGCCAAAGCGCGATATCTTCACTTCCTTGAAAAAAACTTGTGGTTTACGTGCGTTGTTCACCGGCTTGCAGTCGGTTCTTTCTCACTTGACCAACCCACAAACACTGAATCGTATTTGGACCCTAATTTGAAAACTTTGCGCCCAGCAGACCAACTAATTGTTTCACGTCGACTGGATCAGATAAAAGTCGGAATCCATCATCCGTGAAAGCTTGTCGTTGATTGCCATGTTTGTGGTTTTGCTGCTGATGAACACAGTGACATGGAATTAATTGGCTTTGAACTTTCAGGTTTTCCAACGCGAAGAAGTGTAGCAACGAAGGCAGGGCTCTGATGCAGCTCGACTACCAGCAGTTTTTGATGAAACTCGAAAAGCTGACCAATATCAGGTGAGGTTAGCGGGTGACTGTTTGATTCTGTTTGCATGGATGATTGTTTTCTGACAAAGTAATTGGTTAATTTTTTGTAAACAGCAGTTGCACTAAAAAGAATGGATTTTGTTGCTGGTATCGTTATACCGGATCGAATCAAACAGATGACCTTGATTTTTGTTTGTTTTTTTCGGCAAAATTGTGAAGAAAAGAACGTGATCATATGATCCGTTTTCACCAGCTTTTTCATTATAATCAAATGCTTTTGAACCTGAATTGTGACTGTTAACATCAAAGTGCGCTTGTTTCATGTTCAATGACAAAACGTGCACGGTTGAATCCTGCAAAATACCACGCCGGATCAAAAGCGTTTGCCGATCGAAAGGTGAAAACGCCCGCAGTCTTTTGTAGTCCAGCAGCTGGCTTCTGATGCACTGGCAGGACTTTCGTGTAAAGTACGCAGTACTCCTGTGCTTCGCTGCTTGGTCTTGCCTGTCGAGCTTGAATTGTGTTTGCCAAGTTTTCTACTTTTGACTTGCAGACCGATTCCAAACCGAGAATTCGTCGAGGCTTACATCAAAGCATACTACTTGACCGAGTCCGACTTGGAGACCTGGATGCAGTCTCATCCCGAGTACTCGAGCAAACAACTCGCGTCGCTCGTCAGTTGCTCGGCGGCGAGTTACTCGGTCGCTTCAGGCAACAAGAAAACGAAACAGAAAATGCTGTCACTCATCGACGAATTAACCAATCGGAAGTGAGGGCGGAGCCACTCGTGTGTCAGGTACAGGTGGATAAACCGTGCGCGACCCCGGTCGTCGTGCTTCATTCAACCATTCGCTGCACACGGCCTTGACGACCAAGCGCCAATGATCTGAAACGCCGAAGAACAAGCAGACCAATGGATCTTGTAGTGAGTCACGAAGTAACTGGCAGACCATGTCTGTTGAAATAAGCTTCGTTTTTAGTTCAACCTCCTATTTTTACTGCGGTTGGAATAGCGAAACGTGGATAAAGGTTTTATTGGATCGCAGCGCGTTTTCACGACCCATTTCAAGCACAGTCTTACACATTCCAGGCCAGTGATATTCTGGCAATGTCAGTGTGCAGCTATCCGTCGTGCTCTGTGCCGTTCGTAACACCAACGTTGTTTTGACGTTTACGCATTGTGATCGGTCTGTCTGCATGTACAGTGCGTTAATCGATCTATTTATTTTTTTGTTATTATGCGCAATAACTTGTGTGTCACTTGAGAACATTGTTTACTGTCTGATACCAACCAGCTGGGGTAGTGGGGGAAAATGCAACGGTTACAGTATCCTGGTGCTTTTTTGGGTGTTGTCAATAACACGACACATTGCATCTAGTTGAGTGGGTTCTTTTAGTCTACTGAGATTAGGCGGCGTACTTTGCGAAATAACCTTAATTACTATTCCGCGTCACCCAGCTGTTATGCAAAATCAAANAATNTCCCTATTTTCAACGAAGAAGAAAACTTACCAATGTTTGTTACGACAGATAATTATCATAAGTTTGTTCTTATCTCTGTTTCTCGATTTTGACTGCCCACCAGCACTGAGGCTACTAAAGATAGTGATTTCAATCTCCCGAAAAAGTCAAGTAAAACATAACATTCCCTCCAAACACTCAGGTGATGTCTACTGAATTAAGCCCTTTCCTATTAACGAACCGCTGATTAGTTGTATTCAAAACATTCAATCGGCCTGCCGAGCACGCAAGCTCATCTCCTATAGGTTTGGGATTAATTAAATAGATATCACGTAAGCGATTTACATTCGATCGGCACCAACTTTCACGGCCCACACCCGCCCCGCTCGCTAACGACGCTCTATCTTTTGTTGCAGCAACTAACTTATTTTTAGGCAGAACGAAGCACTCCCAATGGCTTTGTTGTTAAGCTTTGGGATGTTGCACTACGTGGTCTTTCGTGGCACTTTCATAACCCAATGCTGTTTGAAACCAACCCGTGCACTCCTTCGGTGCCTCTTCGAATACTTTCTTGCTTTTCATAAATCTTTAACTCGCGTAAAGATTCTCTTTATATCTCTTCGCGCCTGCCATTCAGCAAGAACATTGATGAATTGATTTGCCTCACACAGGCCACTGACTATACTCCTGCGATAAAAAAGTATATCATGCAAATAAAATGCTATTTATCAGACGTTTTTCGCACTATCGTTCAGATCCTACGTGGTTTTATATACATGAGTTTATCGGCGCAAAAGGCAAATGTTTTTAAAACGAGGATGTGAAAAGATGACGTACGCAGAAGTTGTTTTGCTCCTTGTCTTCTGTCTTTCCATATAAACGCAAATTTAGTTACAGACGACCACATCAGTAATAGCATATAAGGAATTGCATTCTAGCGGTCAAGGGCCGGAGGTTTCAAAAAGAGCATAAAATTTTGAGTGAACGTAGATGGTGAGGAGTGCTACAGCTGCGCCCAGTGGAGGTCAAGACGTGTTCGGGGATGCAGTCGGAGAGGGCGCTGAAATAATGCAGAACGATAAGCCAGTTCGTTTGAGACGGCGTTTTGGAGAAGGGGCGCCGCAGTCGTTTGCAGGGCCGTCGCCAGCGGGGCGCCCAGTGGCGCCCGGCCTCCCCCATTTCATGTTTTGCCCCCGGTTGCTGCGTACATTCAATATTGTATTAAAAAAATGTTCCCCCCTTCATGTTCTTTTGCCTCCCCTGCTGCGAAATCCTGACGACGGGCCTGTTCATAGTCTTCCAGGAAAAACACTTTGATTTTTCCCCCATGGATTTGATCGCACAAAACAGGCAGTGCAAAACATATGTAGCTGTTTGAAAGCGAGGCTGGTTCGTCATCTTCTCGCCAAACTGTAGCAATCATCGTCGCGCTCAGGCGGTATTTACAACCTTCAAGCTCACATATGCGACATCTGCAATTCGTTATAGATGCTGAACCTTTACAGTGGAAACCGCTGAACAGAGCATCTCGGGAATAGCAAAATCTGCTCTAATAAGCGGTTGCTCTTATCCGATGATAACTTTTTGCAATAAAAATAGGGTGTCATTCACACTAGGTTTTCACCAACACACATCAACATCAGGCTACTGTATTTTATTCTCGTTGTGAGCACTGTACACAGCATTGTAAAAAGAAAAGTTACTGTATGTTTGCAATATTTTTGTCATAATATATTGCACAGTAGCTGTTGTGGTGGACACTGTTCACTCTTGCTCCTCTTCAGCCAAAAAGGTGTGCCTGCTCTAATAAGCGAAGAATTTATAAGAGGAAAAAGATAGGATCGTTTTTTCAGCCGAAACTGCTCGAATAAGCGGTTTGCTTTATAAACCGATGCTGTATTAAGCGCTTTCCACTGCATAAGGAATTAAACGCGCCTTATTTCAGTTAGTTTTAAAAGGACGATCGTTGCAGTTTGTTTGCTTTCAAAGTGTTCGATATTTTTCAAATCCTTATGCGGCTGCCGAATAGTTCTGGTCTCACTAAACGGCTGCATGCCTTTTCACTTATGTTTGGTGTTGCAGACGTAATTTATGGAAAACAGCTTGTTTTTCGTCTTTCAACTCAAATAGAATGGGAAAAGAGAACAAATGAAGGAAACTGGTTGTGTCACGTTGTTTGATAAAACTTGATTTTTTCGTGAATGCGCGTGCAACGGCCGTCTTATATTCGATGCAGTTGGACGTGTAACCACCAAATGGATTATATAATGCACGCAGCCGTGTTATAAAGACTGAAACAAACTCCGTGCTTTAATCCCGATGTGCAACTTTTCTTTGCAATTGACAGGATTCCTGAGGTTATGCACTGTTCGGTCAAAAACTTTCTAGAACAGATCTGACCAATATCAGCTTGTACACAATATCAAAATATTGTAAGACTGTTCGGGATTTCAACACGTCGTTTCTGTATTTTGTCAATACTGTGAGTCAAAGTCTTCTGATGTTAACCAAAAAGTGTCTAAAATGCAGTTTAACCAAATACAGTAGAATTTGCTTTATTCGTCACCTCAAGGGGATTACAAATATGTGATGATTTAGGTGAAGTGACTCATCATGCAAACAGGTGAAAATTCTATCATAGAAGCTCGTATACTTNATCATAGGAACTCATATGCATAGCGCTTTTATTTGCAGTAAAATACAAGTTTATGACGTTAGGTTGAATGCAACAATCAATTCCTCTACTGTGTCTGGAGTCTAGACTCCTCTATTTAATCTAACACCAGGGACGCCGGAACGGGGTGCATTACGACGGCATTGCCCCCCCTGCCCTTAGAAAGGGGGAATAGATATTAGGTGCCCCTACATAACAGTATCATAAGTAATTTCATGAATTATATCAATATCGAAATGAATCGAATATATTGGTGCTATTCGCGCACACACATGGGCGTCCGCAGGGGATCAAAACGGGCATTTGCCCCCCCCTGGAAATTGTGACTAAGAACCCAAATTTTCTGGAAAACCTGAAGTCAGCAGCTTAATTCAAATTAACTAACTTAATTCTTGCAATGATAGTTTGTTTCCTGGCATGACACACACTGCACAAGAGCCAGGTTCACTGTTCTGGTGTCATCCAGTGGCGAGCTTGCAGTTCACTTCATTCCTTTGCCTGCAGAAGCAGGTTACAAAACTTGCGAGCGGTTTGTTCCAGTATTGGCCTTTATTGCATTAAAATAAAATGGCAACAAATCCTCAAAGCTTGACTTTAAGTTACCATAGTAGGAGTTTGCCGCATGTGACTGTTGAACGCAAACAACACATCATGGCAGGTAATTCAGGGAGACAGCGACTGCTGATAGCAAAGCCACACAGTTTTACACTGGGTGAAAAGAAGCATGAGTGAAACTGCAGCAGTACTTCTACAAGTTAGAAAAATCCGTTGTTAGTGTCAGTGGCGTAGCTAGAGGTTTGAGCCAGGGGGTAAAACTTAGCTGAAGGGGGCCCATTGGCCTCCGTAGAGGGCCACTAGCCAACACTCAGAAAAAAGTTAAGAAATGATAGTGAACCCGGATGTTTAAAGTGGCTAAAAAACACGAAAACACGCCGAAAAATGCACAAAAGCAGCAACCAAATGAAAACGAAAAGAATAATAAATGTCAATATGTCAGCGAAAGGAGGCTCAGTTTTTACATTTAATTTCCCAGGGGGCGGCTCTCCCCCTTGACCGTCGTCAGTTACGCCACTGGTAAGTGTGAGATTGAACGCTTGTGCGGTTGATGTATGGTAAGCGTTCACCGTGGAAAAATCAGTAGACAAGCAAGGTTTTATATGAAATCGTGATTGATCACTTCGAACAAGATCCCAGACGTTTGTAGCTCTTGTTTGTAAGTGATGCTGACAA
>JGI24159J19872_10001448_pt1 | contig 26120 bp, 15 predicted proteins | sample Ectturendosymbi4_FD_19872 | JGI IMG/M metagenome (IMG submission 19872)
AACAGCAATTGCCAAATTCGTGAAATCTGTATATCAGTGTAGATGCTTTCCAACTCCATGCAACCCTTTGTTCACTAGCCTGCACAGTGGATGTTTATCGATGCGTCTGCCACACATGAATGACTTCAGACATGTAAACCTAACGGTACAATGACGTCAGAACGGGCTGTCTTGTTTTGGCGGACCGTCGCTTGACATGTAAACGTAGTATATGTGACCCAGAACGTTTTTATGTAGGCCAACACTTCAGCTTACCCAATGGGTCCTTTGGTTATACAAGGCGTGAGGCGCTTGGAGTCATTGCTGCAATTGGAGCTTGGAACTACCCGATTCAAATGGCAGGTTGGAAATCAGCACCTGCATTGTCTTGTGGTAAGATGGGATGCCTCAGTTTGTAGTACATTGCTTGCAGTGGTTTTCAAGTTACTACCTTATTGAAAATAGGTTTTACTTTTTCAGCTTTGTTTCTGCAAGTTTTATGCTTATAACTGAATAGGTAACAGTGTGATTAATTTGTTAGTTACAGAAAACCCATGAATAATAAGATGTATAGAAATAATATTGAGTAATACTTTTCTGTACTCTTGGTGATGGATTTTTGCACATATTGCTTTTATGGGTCAGGTGATGCTGGTGTTTGTACACAATTTCTACCTATCAGCTGGTTGATATCCTAAAGCGGTCATTGTCAGTCATTAATCTGCCAGCTCATTTGAACTTGCAAAGACTTTTTACTGAGTCCGCAGACTCCTAGCTCAAGAGAGCATAAAAACACTTGCTGATACCTAAAGACGTAACTCTGGTTAAAAAAAACAAAGATTTTGAACTTTAATCCATTAAACGGTTACTGCTTTATCGAATCATTCATTAGAATCACATAACTCTGAACTGATGCCAGTCATGGATATTTTCACTCTTTATGCTAATGAAGTGAATCAAGCTGGTAAAATACCTTTGCTGATAGGGAGGTTGGTCTGCAATGTGAAAAGGGTTGAGAAATTCTGTTGTAGATTGTAAGGTCATATCTCAAGTACAAAGACCTAGATTTGAGTGTTGAAATTTTGTGCAAAAATATTTTGATTTTTTCCTGATAATTTATTGTTGCAACTTCGCTTTGAACAATAATGTGAGCTTTCATTTTTAAGACATATAGTAAGTTGATCTGGGCTTTGAAATGAACATGCTTATCTAACACGTGGTACCAAGGATCAGGCTGCTGGAAACTATTGTATGCAAGCCTTTTTTATAAATGCCTGCTATGAACCAATTAGACAATTTCTAACCACTTCTCATTTTCAACAGGCAATGCAGTGGTTTTTAAACCATCACAGTTCACTCCCCTAAGTGCAATATTGCTGGGAGAGATCTACCGAGAGGCTGGGCTTCCTGATGGACTGTACAATGTGGTGCAGGGTGGAGCAGAGACTGGGAATTTTTTGTCAATTCACCCGGATGTGGCCAAAGTCACATTCACTGGCAGTGTTCCAACTGGAGTAAAGGTCAGCACTAGCCTGTCCTATTGCGCTCTCTGGATGTTCTGTTAATACAGCTAATTTGATAAGAAATTCGATATTTTTCAGTTAAGGACAGAAGAATTTTTACCTGAGTTTTTTTGGCAATCCATGATTTCAAGCCTGTTGATATTTTACACAAACCTACATCTTACCTATAAATCTATTCTATGTGCACAAGTAGCAATTTTCATCTTTAAAATGTTTAATTATTTAATACTGTTTACTAGTATTCTTTTGTGGCAAGCCATGTTTAAACACTGTTTCGTTTGCCATGATCAAAACAATGTATCCATTGAGAGCATCAAGTTTTTAAGGCATATATTATGTATATTATTCCACCAGATTTTTTCTCATGTAGCGGCAAAGAACGTGATCTTGGTTTGGTGTGCAGAGAGCTCTGCTAAAATCTTTCCAGCAAAGTAATTATATATCAGTGATGGAGTCTCGAGACTTGATCTTCGTTCTCGAGACCCATTTTTGCAAGTCTCCGTCTCGAAAGTTTCAGGTCTCATCTCGGTCTCGAAGGCTGCAGGTCTCGAGACTTTGAAAATTGCAAAGAAATGGTTTACTAAAATTCTATATTTTAACGATTTTTTGTTTGTTGTATTTGCAGGTACGAAACGACGAAAACAGGTCGAAAAAATGCCAGAAATTTAAAAATATCAACTCAGAAGTGATGACCACATTAAAAAAAAAATTCGGCAAAATGTACAAATTTTGAAGTTTCGACTCTCGGTATCAAGTGTCAAGTCTCGAGTCTCAGTCTCGGACGTTTTGATGAAGTCTCGGTCTCGAAGTTTTGACCAGGTCTCGAAGGTTACGGTCTTGACTACATCACTGTTATATATGTATGTTCACTGGAAATACATGTTCTTCTGTAGGTTTGATGTGCTGATGCGATGGTCAAGAACATGGCACATGCAAAATAAAGCAAAAAGAGTTTGCAAACAGAAAAGTTCAAGCTGTTTTTATTATGATGAGACTCCTTTGCAGAATAGAATAGAATACTAACCTTGCATTGTAAATACCAAACGACATGCGGTAGTGTAAATTTTCTAAAAGTCTCTATAATCACCATGCATTCACTTTTTAGCGCTTGCAGGATATAAGTTATAGCTGATGCGCTGTTTCAGTGTTTGGCATCTCCATGTGTTGTCTGTATTAATTATCTACCGCCTGCTCTGTACTGCGCTATGACTAAACATTTTTGTGCTGTAGTGCTATTTGAATATGGACCATGAGTCTGACGCAAAGGAAATATATGTACTGCATATATATAAGTCTGGTAAACATCAAGGCACATGTTGCAACCTTGATGGAAATATTTTTCCAATAGTGGTCATCCCATGTGAGGTCAGGTCAACTGTAGTCCTCTCGCTGCTGACATGCAGAAAAGATATTTTTTAGTCACCTAAGTCAGACTCAAGTAGTGTTTTTGAATGGCTTGGAATGATTCGAGTCTAATTGGGAACTGAATCACTTGACTCAGCTCAGGTCACTCTTCTTTGATAAAATTTACTAGACTCAAGTCAGCAAAGACAGAAAATTATAATAATGGCTTATCAATAAGTTTTGTATGGAGGTCAGTTAGTGTGATACTATCCTGTGGTGTATTTACTGTTTACTGCAACTCTTGTCCTATTTTTACTCCGCTTGGCTATGTGCTACTATTATGATTGCTTTGGGACTCAACTCGAATTAAAGCTTTTTGCAAGTGACCCGGGCTAACAGTGAATGATTATACCGAAAACCAAACCTTTGCAGTTTTGGATTTGTAGCCTGCCATGCACGGCTTTTTTTACAGCCCATACCATCTCATTTTTTTCAAATGGTTTTCAGGTATTTCATGTAGCTGTTTGCTACATCAAACATTGGACATTGATGTTTGGGAGTGGAATTGCGCGGATTTATAGAGGGGTGTTGCGACATACGACATACTGGTTGTAGTCTTTGTCTTCTGTATGCTAAGGCTATGCTCGCTACAGCTGAGGCATCTGAAAACGTGCGACCAACCTGAAAACCACGGAGTAATACTAATTTTGTGCGCTCTTTTCACAGGTCATGCGTAACTGTGCTCTTGGAATAAAACCGGTTACTCTTGAACTTGGAGGAAAATCACCTCTCCTCCTATTCGATGACTGTGATTTGACTAATGCTGTAAATGGAGCACTGATGGCAAACTACCTTACGCAAGGACAAGTACTGCGTACTATTAAATAATTATTTATAGCTATTATAATAGTTATCACGATTCAAGGATTATAATAAAGAAGGCTACAACAGTTTGACCCTGCTTTAAACCATCTTTCATTCGAGCGATGTAAAAATTAGTTTTTAAGCTTCAAGCTCTTACAGATATATAAACCTCCGTGTATCCAATGCACTTATCGTCTTTTGTGCGGGCGTATGTTTCTTTTATGTGGGCGTAACTACTGTTTCTGGGCTGCATTTGTTATAGTTTGGTTAACAAACCATTTACGCTTTATAATTATTCAGGTAATATTTCAAATTGTACGCAGGTTTCCCTTTGTTTTTTTGTAACTTTTTAGTCTGTATTGTGCTTTCGTTTAGCAGAGTTCATTTTGACAGTACAAGCACAGCACTCATTGCTTTGGCGTTCTATAAATCATCATGAACCTGTCAGACTACGACTAAACAATTTTTTATGGATTTTATCTGAATTTTATAGCTGAGAACGGTTTATTTAAGTTTGAATTTCCCAATAGGCGTACTGTAAACTATAGACATTCGTGGAAGGGCTTTTTCATTTCAACAAAGTATCTAGCAGTCAATCTATTGCAGGTTTGTTCGAATGGTACTAGAGTGTACATCCACAAAAACATTTACAACGAGGTTGTGGAACGCTTAATCGCCCGCGCCAAGGCGATTAAGCATGGTGATCCGCACTGTGAATCAACAGTAATGGGCGCCATGATCAATCGCGAGCATGCTATGAAGGTTATTCAGTTCTTAGAAAGAGCCAAGTCAGAGGTAGGTGTCCTCACACACGCTCTAAGCAAAGAGCAATGTCTTAAACTATTCAATTTTGTACAGGGAGCCAAGGTCCTGGTCGGTGGAGAGCTGGTCGAATTGCATGATTCTGCCTTGAAGGGAGGAAGTTATATATCTCCGTGTATTTTAGGTGAGAATGTCGGTCTTGGATATCTCATTACCCCAAGTCCTCGCGTTTTGATGTTTTGAAAACTTCGCAGTTTTTGTTGAAACATACTGCTGGAAAACGCTTTTGAGAATGCAAGATCAAACAAATCTTTGTGCCTAAGAAAATATGCAGTGACGTCATGCGTACAGCTGTAATATTAAAAAATTGCAAAGCGGTGACAGACACAACTATGTTTGGGTGTAAGCTCAAGTGCAGCTTGAACGGAGCGAATGTTACTAATCAAAAAATGTCCAGAAACAAATGTAAAAGTAAAAATCCTCAAGAGAAGTTGGGCATTTCATAAACGAAGTGAGAACCAAAGTTTGCAGCAAGTCGTCCTAAGAGCGTCGTAAACTGATGTACCTAACAAGCAGCAAACAGGCATTGTGTTTTGAACAAGGTTCATGCACGAAACTCAGTATCCCCCCACATTCGTGGGTTCGCCCCTGGGAAAATTTTTCGACATCCCGTTGCATTGGATTCGTGTCCATTTGGCGAATGATGGAGAGACAAGTCATGAACGGCACTTGCGTGAATCATGAACCTGTGATTTGCCGTCTTAATCAAAAACAGTTGCTATTCTACGCGCGGACATCGAGGGCCTGCATTTACGACTACTAGTCTTTCTACCCTTAATACATTTTGTGCTGCATTGATAACCGTACCTCCATACGTCTTTTCGTTCTGTGCCTCAGCTTCCAGAATTGTCAGGTCTTTCTTGATCCAAAAATTACGCCACAATTTTACAAATCAATAATGGGTTTTTACGCCTTTTTGTGCATGCATAGGTTCGTGAAATACATTTCATGCTATACGGTGTTTTTCTCCCCCAATTTTTTTTTATCTTGTCATTGTCCACAAACAAAAGATACCGATGCCTACCGAGGCGAAGAATGGTTGCCGTCTTTGCTTTGCACGTGTTGCTGACATATAAACTTGCTCTTACAAATTTTTGTTACATGGCTTGGATTGCTATCTGACGATTTTCAGCGCCAGCTGACGATATGGAGATATCACGCGAAGAAGTGTTCGGACCAATCATGAACGTTTATTCTTTCGAAAATGAGGAAGAAGTTGTTGCACGCGCCAACGACAGTGAATTTGGTCTTGCAGCTGGAGTCTTTACCAAGTGAGTCCAGCAGCTGCCCCTCTTCTTCGCGACTTCGACGATCCTTTCGCGCAATGCTGTTCATTTTAGTGGGTTATTGCAAGATTTTGTACAAAGAAGCACGCTCATTTTTGTTTGTAAAAGCAAACATTTCCTTAATTTTTATAGTTGCAGCACCAAAAACCGATTACTTAGCTTTTTTGTTTTTAAAGAGACTACTGGTCTGATTAATCTGGTAAGGTCATTTGTAAGGGAAGTAGAAATAGAGGAAATACAAATACGTAAATCGCTAGAAAATAGAAGGTAGTGTCTTGTTGAAACAGTCCAACGAGAAAAAATAGGCAAAACTAAAGAAAATAACAAAAAAGCGAAGTTGGTGCTCATGGTGTTTCACTTTGATCAATTTATCTTGTACTGTATGTTCTTGGCGTTTTCCGAACGCTCTGTGGCACGGGCTGAGCTCACATAACGTTGAGGTCACTTTTTTGTCTAAACACAGAGATCTGGATCGAGCCCACCGTGTAGCTGCGTTGCTACAAGCCGGAAGCTGCTACATCAATAATTATAACATCTATCCGATTGAAATGCCTTTTGGAGGATACAAGAAATCAGGGATTGGAAGAGAGAACGGTGCAATCACGGTCGAGTATTTTACTCAGCTCAAGACCGTTTACGTTGAAGCGAACGATGTCGAGTGCCCTTTGTGACGTTGCGCCGCAGCGTAAAGATCTCGCGCGCGATTTTTAGTGGTGGAGAAAGTGCAACAAACAATAGAAGGATGATCGGCAATAGTTTGTGGTTCACTTGTTGTTTGAGACGAGAATGTTCATCAGCAAGACTCAGCAAACTTTGATTTCCGCATTTCTCATGACTTCTTGCTGTTGCTGCTACGTTTCTTTCTCGAGAAATGTACTTTGTATGTGGCGCAAACCTTTTGTGGTTAAACCTATCGGCCGGCGGATAACCATCTTTGACTACATTAATGTAGTATTTTTTTTAACTGTAAGTACTAACTGTGGGAAAAAAGCTACTGTAGATGAATTTTGCGTAAAAGTGGCGGTTTTTACTTTCGTGCAAGATTACCGTTCGCTGATACGCAACACAAGATTTTTTCGAACCTGAACCTCGTGATTTCGGTGCTCCGGGTTTTGTTTCCATGGTTACACACAAATCAACGTTTATCATACCGCGTTTCACTGTTGCTTTGGATTCTTTAAATATCGCGTAATAGAATGCTTGCCAATTGTCCACAGCTTTCGGCTTAAAAATGTGTCTGTTCTCGAACATGTGTGATGTGATTGCGCTTAATAGAAGAGACACACTTCGTTTTTCTCAATCATGAAGAGACTATGAGCCTGTTAAACACCCTGCGAATCACGTGACGACCTCTTATATTCAGCGCAATGGACGCCTTTTGTCAGCATGAGTTTAGTTACGTGCAGTGTTTATCATGTTTCTTTCCTTTCAAGGCACTGCTAGTTGTCGTCGGAAGCTATCTTTGATGTTAAGCTAAATAATTTATATTCAGGCAATATCCCTGTGTGGATTAATTGTATCGGTTTGAATATCAACTGTGCAAAAGTAGAAAAATATACTATTTACTTATATGCAGCAGCTTTTGAAAACAGTACTATTCCACGGAACGCTCGTTTTGTAATTGGAGTAATTACCCGTTGGACATTGTTCTTCAACTCGTACCGTAAGTCGGGAGTTTATTTCATGCCATCCGATTGAAACACTAAAGAACTATCAACAGGACGTCACTCCTGGAGGAGGACGCAAACTTGTCCTGTATTGAAATTCGCGTTACATTCGTCTCATTGTCAATTCAAACCTAAGAAATTCTTCGTGGGGTCGGTCCAAAAGTTTCCAATCCCAATAATTTCAATTTGTGAATGTACTCCACGCCATCAAAACCCAATCGCGAAACACTGGTTTGCTGAGCAACGAAACAGCTGTCTCGTCATTCCACAGTTACATAAACGAAGAAAACAGTTTGTTGCACTGGTCCGCGATTTCCACCAACGTGGTCTAATCAGAAGCGATGCAGATTAGATTTTCTGTAACGTCATCAGCTTAGATTATTACGAATATGCAGCTCGGTTTGATTTTCCCATCATTTCGCGTTAGCTAGCCTGGTTTTGTTGAGTCGGAAGTGTTTTGCGCCAGTTTCATACGATGTGTTTCAAACGTTATTTCCAACAGGCATTGATCAACACGTGGAACCTACAGCTGAGATTCTGCTTTGAAAAATGTGAAGCGTGTTTTATCAATGCATTTTTGAAGGGCTTGTATTGGTCAATGCATTTTTGAAGGGCTTGTATTAATGGTTGTAGCTTTGTGCCTTAACTCTATGATCCATCTGCTCAGGCTGGTACGCCTATCTATTTATTGCAAGGTCATTATTGCGCGTTTTCAGAAAGTTCTTGCCAGCAGCGCCAGAATTATGGGGAATCGTTTAGATCAGTGCTTACCTGCCAGGGGTGCGATAAGCGTCCGTCTATCCTGCTGCTTTGTTGTTTTTTGCAGTGGATAATAGACAAAAACGCGAGATCCGTCCAAACCTATGCGTCAGGATAATTATTCGCGTGAACGTTAACTGCAATCTGTTTAACTGTGTTCATTACATTTGCGACAAAATACCTGTTCGAGTCAGGATTCAGGTCTTTTGTCAATTAAGACAAAATCTAGAGATAACATGAATGCACATGCAGACATGCGTGTTTCTATCGGCAACATAGTTCCACGTTTTTAAAAATTCGTAAGAAAGAAACAGGAACAAAGAGTCACTGAACTGAAATGCCTTAGCAAGCTTTTGGATGTCAACCATTTGATTCTTTTGCACATATTTCCAGTGCTTATTTTTTTCTAGATTATATTCAAATGGTAATCTGTGTCATCGTTTCTCGTCCATGCGTTTGATTTTCTTTACATCTCAAAAAATTTAAATTCCTTTCTGAACGTTTACTGCTTCCTGTGATAAATTTTGGGGTGGATCACAGCTTAACCTTATTTCGTGCAAGACAATTTTTCTTTAAGGCATATTTGAGATCAGGCCCGTAACTACGGGGTGGCTTAGCCCACCCTGAATTTTTTCGTACCCCCTGGAAAAATTTGTTGGACATAGGGCATAGTTTAAAAAATGTGGGCCCCTCAGAAAACTCTTCACCCCTCCTAGTGTCCCAAGCTGATTACGGGCTGCTTGAGATTTACCTGTCCTTCCCATAGGCGTGGCCAAAAGAGCCATGCCACCCCCAAATTTTTAGAAAAGATGGTCATTTTGTGCTTTGAGAAGCGTTTTTCCAAACAAAACAGGGTTATTCGCCTAAAATCAAACAGTTTTGCCCCCAAAATTTTCGGGCTGGCTACGCCACTGGCCCTTTATATGTTCGATGACCGTGGATACCTGTTCGGAAACAGCGAATTTTTAACGTTTAGGCTGACAACAAATACCGGTGAAGCCTCTTGTACATACATATGGGAAACGACTGCATTTAAGCATTCGACAGAGTTTAATTCTTGGCTTCTTCAACAGCCACGACAGTTGAGTCGCTACGGTTTCTTGAATAGTTTGTTTTTAACCTGGCACTGTTGCAGAGAAAAAAAATACATACTCACGAATTCCAGAAAAATGTGTAATTCAAAAGATAAAACACGCAAATTGACAGTGAAATCAGATTTACGGCCACGGCTAAGATAAATTTCAAGACAGTGGATCGCGTTTTTGACAATCGAACTTGAGTTGTTTTGTTTCTTAGGTCAGGCAAGTTCCGCTCAAAGCTGAACAAATTTTAAAACAGTACACCGTGTCTTGGCTAGAAATCGAAACGGCACGAACTCGCCTGGACGGTCACTTGTACGCACATGAATGAAACCGAGTACTATGATTCGACGCCGTCTTTTGCGACCTGGCCACGCATGTAAGACAAAAGTTTTTCAATGTATCTCCTCGTCATTTTCAGAATATCGTCTGCCATCTGCGAGCGAGTGGTGTAGCGCACCTGGTGGAAGCTGAAGAGACGCTTCAGGAAGGTGTAAACTTCTTCCTGCAAGTCAAACTAACTGGTCAGGTCGCTCACCGCTGACGGGTCACGTTACGAAGCGTACCAGGAATAGTTTCACGGCGAAGTCGAGTTTTACAAAACACCGCACCGAACTGCACCAGCACTCACGCGAGCACACTTCTGAGAAATACAAAGTTGCCGTTTTGAAAGCTGAGTTTCTAGTTAACAAAGCATAATTACATTGGTTTCCCCTTACGAACGCTTTCTTTCGCTGTGCGCCTTACTTTAAAAAGCGACAACGTTGCAGTTCGTGTTACATAGGAAAGTGTCGTCCGGTTGAAATTGCTACTAGAGTTTACAACGATCAGCTGCTTACTACGAAAGAGCGGGTGGTCAAGCCGCGCTGATGTGCAAACGATGAAAAATTTTAAGTGGTCCGCACAAATAAAGTCGAGGCTAGGTAACAAGAAAAAGGCACCTCACCCTGAAACGCTCGCACACATCTTTCAGCTTCCCCTCAGGTCCGAGAAACCCCCAGGCCAAAACAGGAGAAAGTTGCTCGGATATGTCATACATATGAGCAACAAAACCATCACTGTACGCCAACCGATTGCGTTTCGCTTTGAGGATTGACCAAACCGCTGCGTGGAGCGCCTGCGAGAAACAACCTGTTTAGAGGTGAAAAACAATATATTTAAACTCAGCAACGTGCATGATTTTGTCAAATGACGGGATATTTTATCTTGTACCATAAACGATAAAGTTCGATCAATCAGACTTGCAGCCTTTAAATCGCTGAAGACGGCGATGCATGCATTTTTTCATTCTACTGCGAATCAAGCTGTCTCCAGCAGCTTCACTACTCCGCAACATATTCCGACCTTCAACTGCTTCTAGTCGCAGATGTTTGTTTCGTTACCGGCTGCACAGTTTTGCACAACCCCAAATGTAAGTGGAAGAACTGCCAGAAATATGCAACAAGATATGCACCGATTCTTTGAGTGGTTCGGCGAGCCAACGGTTTTGAAGAATGGAAACGAAGCCACCGGGTGGATGGGAAAGGTCGTCTAAAGCGTCCATGATCAGAAAATCCAGAACGATGTCGTAAAAACTCATCTGGACAACCTGGAAAGTCACGATCGTCGAACGCTGAGTTTGATAGGAAGCAAAGCGACGAAACGAAACCGACCCACTTGAAGAGATTCCAGTGAAACTGAATTTCACTGATAAACTTTAATGCATGTTGAAAACTGTCTTCAATGATAAGGTACGAAAAATACCAAAGTAAACGAAACTAAGTTTAGTTCAAACTTGGTTGACGTTAAAGTGGTTCGGTAGTACCACAGCTTTGAAGAACACCGTACAGCCGCGTCTCTTGCTGCTTACCCCTCTGGTTTTCAGTTCCTCTTCGATTTTCGGCCAATTGTTCGGTTCGTTGACAAAGTCAATCATTCGCGAAAATGCGGAGCGAAACTCGGCAATGTTCCGCTCGGCTGCGCAGAGGATGCATTCGATCAATGCACGTCCGGATTCAATCATCCAACTGCGCACTGACACGTCCTGCAACATCGTCTGCCGAAGATATTCACATTAACGTTTAAGATTTGTGTTATTAAGCGCTGATAAAACACGTATGCAATAAATTCACCGCGAATATGAAATACTTTGATAACAACAGCTATCGATACAAGAACTTGACCATTCGCGTCGTAAAGCCTCATACACTATGAACTGCAGTACTACCAACGCGAGACCCGAGCCGCAGTGTATGAAGGACTTGTGTAGGAAGACCTGAAGGGAAGCATGCAACAAAGGAAACGCTCGCACCAAACAACAGTACGGGAATCGAAGTCAGAACCCACAAAGCAAAGGCATATCACGGTTGAGCTCACCCCGTGATAGAATTTTTGCACAACGCGCGAACAAGATATCACAAATACCTGTTTCGGTAGAACAAATACATCACCCCGTTGAAACTGTAACACATTTAACTGTAACAGGGATTTAAGTCGAGCCAGGTTTGGGCTAAGTTTGTCAAAATGTTTTAGGCCGATCTTGGGCCTACATACAAAATTTTTAACATAATATTCAGAGTAACGATTTTTTCGTTCGTTAGGCAGATTTGTTGCGCCGCAGACCGCGGTGACTTCTTTGATTGAAGTAACTGTGATCTTTCTTCAGCTAATTCTGGAATTGCGAACACAGCTACGTTCTTTTATTCTCTGTTCGGATAAATCTCACTGTTTTTGAGAAGGCGACAGCGGTCAGGAAATTAGCACGCGGTGGAGTTGCGTCGAAAAGATCAAGCACTTAACGCGATTCGTGACTTGTTTTAAAAAAAGATTTCGCACCAGGCAAGGATTGTGTTTTCAGGGCTAAATCGGGCTTCAAACATAAATGTGGCGTTCAGGCCGGGTTTGGGCTTCAAAATTAGGCCCGTTTACGTCTCTGAACAGCACACGTTTACTGGGAATTTGTCAATGCAATATCATACTCGTGTCTTCATTTTTAATTTTAAAATTTTAAGCCTACTATATCTCGCGATATTTCAGTGTCGCAAGGTGGGGTACGTAGAAACGCAGAGACGTACAGTATTTATATAAAACAATTACGTTAAATAAAAGACTTTTCTGTGCTACCGACCACTCACTTGCAAATTTGCGCTTTCCACTATGTTTTACATTCAGAAATATTCGCAATGTAACAATTGTTTTTCGGTACGACTATTCTCGCACGTGTTTCAAGGTGTTTAGCAAGCATTTGAACATGAACCATGGGACCTCGTATCTTGAGAAAACTCGTGGCCACAAAAATGTTCATACTGCAAACTCAGCTAAATCGCAACATTGCAATAACCAGAGTCACATCAGTAATATAGCCCGGTGGTTGCATCATCAGTTACTGCTGAAGTTGTCCATGGAAGAAAGGTGGTTTCGCCGACACCAACACAGGATCAATTGCTACGTAGATGGTGTGTGAAGGGAAATTCACGAAAACCGCTCAGGGATGAGACACGTTGTTCACTATCTTATAATTTGCGACGGCTAACCATGCAAGCCCAGGGCTGTTTTTTTCGGTCATAGACCGAAATGCTTTTGAAATGACTGGAAAAATTAAGTCATTTCGGTCAGAATGTCTGATAATATAGGCCAACGAACACTGTTACAGCGAGGTTATACACAGCTGCTGCAAGACAAATGACCGACATATCTCAGCGACAAAAATAACAAGGCCCAGGGCATGACTCTAAACTGCAACAGATGATGGGGGTGTCGTTGAGGGTCTACCACACACATAACCTGTAACCACGCAAGGGAAGAAAAATCGTTGGGAAATAGTTTAATAACAGTTCGAGAAAAACTGTGTCTTCCTACGTTTTTGACTGACATGCGTTTAAATGATGTGAGCTGTGTCGTAAAGCGAACTGAATTACAGAAATTTTGGCTTAACAAGAACATCATGAAACAACAGTTAAAAAGAAATGTAATAGTATTTGAACAGTTACATTAGACAGCGGGAAGGTGGAGTTTGCACGCATGCTTGCCAAAAGGTTGATGTGCTCCATTTTCTGTCAGCATTCTTAGAGCAGGGGCGTTCAAAATGAAAAGTGCAATAAATTACACAAAATGTAGAGATGCCTTTGCGACGCTCGCTTCTCTAAATTAAATACGTTTCACGAAAAAGTAAAGAAAACAGCAGATCATACAAAAGTAATAGGATTCTCTAAATACTCACATCAAATGCCTGTCGCACACAGTGGAGTTTGGCGAGGAAGTCTTTCTCCGCATTGCAGTGGAGCATTTCACACCTGTAAGAAGAAACAGTGATGACCAAAACTGCAATGGTGGCTGCTTGGCTTGTCGCAAAGCACAGCTGCAAAGCATCGCCCACGTGTAAAACTGGTTACACGAGTTGAAAGCTGGTACGTCAGCAGATCAGCGACGTTTCGACAGGACTATTACCACCAGACCCAAACAACTGCTCCACAGTACTGGTTGTGGCAACAAACCTCATCGTCCGGCAAACCACCACTCCGTGTTCAACATCCTCCATCGCTTTCTCGTAGAAATACATTCGACGTGCTTGAGGCATGTCCGCAAACGTGTCAAGAGACTGACGGAAATAAGAAAAAGGCACTCATAAGTACGGAGCTCATGTGGCCGTGAAAACGCAACTACTGTACCCAGGATATTTTGACCAAGGTCTGAAGAGACCTGGTTTGAACCAGTCGCCAAAGTCATCGAAAGATAAAGGAACGCTTTTGCTTTGCATTACAACAGGCGAAAAATTGGCGCGTAATACCAGGAATTAAATATCAAAGTTCTGGGTTTTAAAGATTTTTCACTGTTTCGCAATCTTTTTATTGAATGGTGAAGGCACCAGAAAGAGGCAAACAGATGAAATGGTAATTGTTGTTCGAATCAAAAGCGGTCTATGCGGCGATAACAAATTTGATCCCATGTTTGAGACGAGCAATTCTGTGGACAGTCTATAAATCGATACTATTAAGTGAACTCGTATCGGGCAGCAACTTCACGTTCTTGAACAATTAATGACGAATTAAAAATGAATGACGAAAAAGAAGAGAACAGCCTGAGCATCAACAGCAATCAAAGTAATTCTACAAAACATCACTCGGCACAGGAGCTGACGATAACAGCAAACACTCTTAATATTAACAAACAAATAGGGAAAATAGATCTTACCTCTCTGGCGGACACATACGATTCGTTTGACTCTGAATCGGCGTCGGAAACGGGTCGCTCAGAGAAACCGGTTAAAGTATTGTCGCTGTCTGAACTTCGCTCGCTTTCGAACAGCAGAGATTCGAACGATTCCTGTAAGCGTTGTGCGCGTTCCACGATGAAGTTGAGCTGCTCCTCGAAGCTCGCGAGGTTCTTGTCTTTGTTGTTCTGATCAAATGATAAACACGTTGCGGCACTGAGTTGTTTTAAGCCATTTTATACAAGAATAATGATAAATCTATCTGTTTGCCGTTACCACATACTTCAGTGCATTCTTGCCATGGTTTCCACGCACTTGTTGCACTTTCAAAAAGGGGCAGATAGCAGCATATCGGAAAATTTCACTTTCCATTATTTTTTAACATGCGAAAATTTTTAGACTTATTTTTCTTTCGGGCGATTGACAGCGGATATCAGGACTATCCGAATACATTTTATGGCATAACTTTTAGCAAAACATTCTTTCTTGCGCAATGTACGAATACAGCCCAGGGATATCTCGAACTCATCTACAACTTACGGGTTCCAGCGTAGTTGTGGGCGCTGGTTGCAGTGATGTCCATGGCTCTAGGGATATCTAAGAATTCTAGACATCCCTGCAATCAGAGCCCACAACTACGCACGAAACCGTAACTTGTATCTGGTTCTGCCCTTACACAAAAGAAAACATCACTACATGTCAGGCGAGCGATGCAGAACCGCATGCTCGCAATCAACAAAGGTTATTATATGTCAGTGATGCCGCGTCGTAACCCAGGGTGAATTGTCACCTGAGGGTCAACTCGTTTGTCTCGCTGCAAAAAATTAGCGTAAAATGTGATTTCCGGCCAAACCAAGTGCACAGTTTAAAAGTGGGGCTAAATGTTGCACTAGAACCAGGAACAAGAAGGACACCAACTTTTTTAATTTGGATTAAGGCATCGGACTTCTGGTGAAATGGCGATGCAGATTGTAGCCTTGCAATGCAATTTCTCAAGTGGACCTTGTCGCCTAACGGCAATTCTAATGAAGAAAGATCACTTTCAGTCAACGACCGCAGTATCTCCAGGTTCAGGCAGCGCTGCCGCTCCAGAACGGATTTCGTCGATGAACTTATTTTGTTGAAAACGATCCATTCGTCAACGTCGTGTGTCTTTTCAACAGCAGAGAAGGAAGACAGAGAAGCAGATAAAGGAAAGAAAGAAGTCTAGAGGGGTAAAAAGTAGAAAGAAAAAATAAAGAAGACGAACCTCACAGCGACGCAGATTACGCGCAGTTGATCGCAGACCTACAAACAGCCATGACGCTATCTCGCAACAAATCCAACACATCTGTTTTTAATAAAAGTCATTAGTAACTAAAATCCTGGTCAATCAATCCAAAGCAATGCTTCATGTATCGCAGTGTTTTTCAACCGTTTTTGCTGCAGTCGAACCTTCCGCAAATGTTTGGGTTGCTCATGGAGATCTATGCAACTGTCAAACAGTGGTATTGCTACAACCGCATAGAACGGTGTGTGCGTATTTCGTCCCAGGCAATTTCGGTCCGTTTCGGCGGAACCCCTGGTAGCCTCTCGCGGGACCCTGAGGTTCCGCAGAACACCGGTTGAAAAACACTGATGTATCGCAGCCGTTGTCAAGGGGTCCAACCTAGAAAAAGCGAAGGCTTTGTAGCACTTTCGCTCACGGGCGGAATGGCAAAATGTTGTTTTTCAGGGATACGTGAACTTCTGAACCGGTAAACGACCTAAAAAATTTACGTGGATATCAATTTTAGAACTGGTCTCAACTAACAGGTAAGCAGTACACCCTGGCTCGAAAGAAATTACATATGCAATTGCTACAACTGAGTGTCGTGCAGTAGTTTTGTTGTCAGTTGGCTATCTAACACCATGTTTTCCAAATACGATGAAAAGGGCTAGAAAAGACGTATGTAAGATTTACTTTCGAGTAGTTACACCATCAAACAGTATGATTGCCTGGCTTGCAACATTACCTTGAAAAGTTCCCAGCACAGCAGCATGCAGTCGAGCTCATCGGAAATTACCAAGCCAGTGACGTACTACTACATGACACATTTTAAGCTCCAGTTATCTCCGGAGCCATAAAAACTTTGTTTGTGGAACACGATGAAATGAACAGCGCATTTACATGCATTGGATTTTAGTTTGTAACGCCAGTTTAGGTGATGTGAAACGCATCATTACCGCACACGAAACATTTCGCAATATTATGACGATTAGATCTACCAGGTTTATTGAAAGTCAGAAGCTACGCGACGAAGTTCGGAAATAACGAGCCAAGACGAAGGCTACAGTCGAGTTATAGCATACAAACAACTGCGTCATAAAATAAACATGTTACCGTGCTTTTTCTAAGTTCGGTTAATAGGCCGTCGAGGTCTCCCTCAGACTGCGACAGAGTTGTATTCTTTCCTGTGACCAGTCGAGGTGCAGAAAAGGAGGACGATCTTCCGAGAGGATACTGGTTCGGCTGCTTTAAGGGTGGCGAGCTATAATGAAAAATGGATTCACGAGTTAGATTGACATAACAGCGCTTTTTTGCATGCAAGGTCAACATGGTAAAGTCTTCATATCAGTGAAAGCAAGATTAGCCGATGACTTTATAACGATACCGGGTGTGCATCAAAAAATGCACTGAGTTGGGCCATTTTTCCGTATTTTCGCTGCTCACCTAAAAGGCGTAACTGAAGCGCAAACAATACGTACGAGTAAGAAAAATAAACAAGTTTTCCTGCACATGTTAACTGCAATACTCGAAAACTTCTATACGATCAGCAGCTCTGCAGCGAGCCTAGCGCGGCTGTATGGAAAAATAACACTGTATCCAAGCAGTCATTTTTAGGAAGTATTCAAGCAACACCACCACTTCAAAGCATCTCCAAGCAGTGCAAAACAGCATTAGAAAAATTAATTTTGTCCTCACGCACACTATCATTCGTAAAGTATATTACAAACAACCATTCTTTCCTAGCATCTGCCTGAAACATGCCAAAACCTTGCTGCGACTGTGAACTTAGTGCGGCCACGTTGGAAAAAAAACTATGCCTTTCAGCTATCTTTCATCCACAGCAAACTAACAATCCCTTTTTTCAATCTGCTTGTTTCTCTTCACAGTATAAGTACGTTGATCTACGTGCTTACAAGAGAAAAAGATTACGGGTGGCATCTAAAAGGGATCTTCTACGTTTATCTTCGTAGGCCAGTACCTAGTGGTAACTTCAATAATTGCGTAAATGTACCTGGGCCGGTATGGAAAATGTAAAAGCTGTAAAAGCACGAAAAAAGAGTTTTGAGCAGGGATGGCCATTGGCCAACCTTTTCAAACGCGAGTACAGATGCGGCATACCATCAGCTATTTCTTGTAACGATGTTATTTCACTTCGTTGGTGATTTACCATGTAATTATTACATGGTAAATATAATAAAATGCAATTGGAATATCTGGTAAAGCAGCAAAAAAAACTCACATTTACTTACTTTTTAATGAGATTTAATAGAGTTTGTTTTGATTTCACCAATTTTTCAATCTGTGGAGTTAAATTTGTTATAGAGAACAGCAAAGAAGTCTTCAAATTTGAGTCAGTCAGGACGATCTCGTTTTGCTTTTAATCAATTTAATGAATGAAAATGCTTGTTCGCATGTGTACGTCGTTTCAAAACGACATATATAACTTTGAGCGAATGTTCTTAGTTCTGGAAAATTCCACAGTGTGCCGATCGCAGAAATTAATCACGTCAAAAGCACGAAGGACTGAGGAAATCTCATCAAAATTCGTTTTCAATTTTGAATTGTTTTCAAGGCAATGAGTTCCATCTTGATGTTACTTGGCTTTTCTTTTATCTTTTGTTCAGTAAGTGAGAATGGGTGTATGCATAAATGCCAAAATTTAGTCTTCTTTAGCATAATAACAAAAGCGACTTTCGAATGTGTCTTGTAACAACTTGATTCGTTAGAGCATTTTCTCAAATTGCCATTATCAGCAGCACATCCAATCTTTAAATACAGAAACTGGTTCATATCTTCATTTTCTAATTGCGAGATAAACTGTTTTAACTTCATCTTGAATGCAACGATATCATTTATTGAGTGAGAAAACAATTTGTTCTTGCCCTGCAGTTTCATATTCCGATGATTGAGATGGTTCATAACATCAACTAAAATCGCTAAATCAAATAGCCAGTTGTTATTAAATCAAACAGCTTTTTCCTCAGGTGGCTCGTTTTTGCTTTCCAGAAAATTATGAACAACTTGCTCAAGATGATAAAGTTCTGGTAACTCATAAGGGATTTGTACGAAACAAAAAGTTACTATTTTATTTTATCACGATTACAAAGATGCAATGCGCCACATGTCGGCCGCTCCTGGATCAAAGCATTTACATGGTTGTCAATTATAAAAATGAAAATCTGTCTCAAGACGAAGACACCACAGTCATTGTAACGTCCAAGACGGAAAATATGATCTAAGAAATATACAAAGCTTCACTTTCGATAACTGATTTAATTGGAGATATACACACAATCTTTGGCGAAAAAAAGGTATGACACATATGACAATGAGACGAAACGTACTCGAGCGAACTGGTTCTGCGATGACTTTTCGGAGGCTGCGGCGTCTCAGCATCTCCGTTTACCCACGATCTGCTTGCAACACTTTCTGCATCCGAATCCCTGAATGCAAGATCACAAGCTAGCTCAGTTATCGTAACTCTACTTCAAGTAGAAAAACTTTGAACCTGTAAAGTCTATATATACGTAGTTAGTTATTTATAGGGTTACTTTGTAAAGTGCCAAAATATTATTACTAAAGATGGATTCAATTAACAAAAAGAAGAAAGCGCAGAACTTATATCGCTTGCAACGCACAAGAGTTATGCTTTTCTTCAACAACTATAGGTTTGACGAATATTGCAATCTATTTCAAGATACGAACAGCTAAAAATGATTTCAGAAAGAAACTCACATGGAAAACTTGTGAAGAAACCTACTTTCTTTCACAGAGGTTGTTTTCACAGAGCACATGGCATAAGCTTAGAATCTATACTTCAAGTTCTTATATTTAACTTGACTAGTACATTTGAGTTCATATGTCAAATAGAATCTCAGGTTTGTTTGAAAACTTGACCGATTTCAACAATATAAATTGCACCGTGCATGGCAGAAAACCGCATAAAAATGTGTAGCGCGAAGACAAGTGATTTTTAACATGCTTTTAAATGTTGGATCCACTGCAAATTATAAGTTCTGATGTTACAGTACACATTTCCAAAACTGGAAGAGCACAAAGCGCTGATTGTCAAACTGTCTCACAGACCACGCAATTGAGTCATCGCCAAAAAGACACTCACTTGCTTACTGATGTGCTGTGTAAAAGCGAAGACGCCTTTTCCCACTTATGAATGGCATTTTCTAGAGCGTCGACTCCTGGAACCAAACATAAAAGGATTAGATTTTCAGAATTTTTTACTTATNGCATAGAGATTNCTTGTCTTGGCCAATACTTGCAGGATGTTCGACACCATAATGAATCACATTAAAGCTACAATTGAGGAACCATTGAACGCCAGGAAAGTGATTCTGAACTGACGAGGATCATTGCAGGCTGAATTTGCAGCACACGTATGCTCAACCATGCGTATTAATCACAATTGACACGCTTACTTTACCGTGTTAAAAAGAGTACACATTTCTCCTCAATTCAGCACCACCATAAACGTCGTATATGAACTCACTGTAACTAAGTGCTACAATCCAGTAATGATTTAGGCGGCAGCAGCAACGAAGTAACAATGATGGAGAGATTAGATCGAGCAACTCAATTGTCTATCACAGGTTCTTCTTGCGGTGAGTAGAACTTTTCGGTGAAAGAACACAATAAGTGAATGAAACGAATTTCCGGGTAAATTGTTATATGGTTTAGCTTCTGTAGAAGTTAAATGATAGTTGTTTTCCGGTTAGAATGAAAAAGTTTCGAGTGGATCAATCACGCAAGTAATCAAAAATCCATTCTGTTAATAATACAACTTTTTCGGAGGATTATGCTAGCCAGATATCGTTGATGAATCAATAAAACCAAAGCTATCATTTACCGATAGTAGAACAGAAAAGGTTTAAATTTGAAACGTGACTTTGGTTTCTGTTTAAATAGGTTGGCGGTTGATTTGAGGATATAGACCCGGGTGCGCTGTTGAAGCGCTGAGGAACACTGCAGCATCGGTGCTAGGCTGGGAAATATAACAACGGTACAAGGCCTGTCATTCACTCGATAAAAATATCCGTTTGGACTAAGAAAAACCAGAACTATGGTAAACGTTGAAATATTTTTTTGTCACACTTTAAAATTTACGTTGGTTACTAAGTGTCTAAATGACGTTGTAAACAACCTGTAGCGATTAAGCTTGTTACATCACACCACACAGTGATTGCGGATAGATAAAAAATTGAGTTGTGCAGGGCGCTCGTTTCAAAGTAACATAAAAAGTCCGTAAGTGTTGGAACCTTTGACATGTGAATCACCCCCTTTTTTTAACCTCTTTTTAAAACGGATATATCGTACGCAATGGTAGCACACTTGAGAGTAAGATTTCCAATGAAACAGTTGCACGGTTCGAGTAGTCAGAGCTGGTCAACCGTTACTCTTACCAAGCATTCAAACCATCCTCTTGTATCACAGTTCAAGAAATGTCAACTTAGTTACCAGTGATAGAGTCTCGAGACTTCAAATACTCTATCAAAACAGCTTGGTAAAGTTTTTTGAAATTTAAAATGTTCAGGAAAGCACAAACGAAAATTCGACAAAATCACGGTTCGAATGCGTTGGTGTTGTTTTTTGAAAAATTCACAAAAAAATTTGGCGAAACTGACAAATTTTCGGGTCTCGATTCTCGGTCTTGAACATTCTGGTCTCGTTTTTTTCAGGCAGGATGCATAAGCAACAATGAATTGCAGTACGTATAGTATACAGTTCATAAGTTACAATTGAACTAGATTAAATAAACACTAATATATAGCACTAAATAGTGACTGTCGAAAGTAGAGTGACTACCGAAGTATCTGCTTATCATGGAGCTTCGTTTTGAGGCGATGTTGTACTCTAACTCGGGTAATGAAAATTCTGATGCGGGCCATATCAAATGTTCACGCAAGCCTTATTTTCATACCAATCTAATACCGAGTAACCATCTGCATCATATAAACCACTCCTGAAAAATATAAAGCTTTCTAACAAATACAGTATGACTGCAAGTCCGTAATGTTTTATGTAGATGTAAGAAAGTTAGACAAAATTAGCTTGGCACAAGTAAAATGTTCGACAAATGTCTACACAAGCATTTACTCTAAATTTCGAACCCGACTGCCAGCGAATGTGTTTCTAGACGTGCGACACCAATTTAACTGTGTGTTTTTGACGTCCAAAACCAAATGACCGAAATTACGTTCAGTGTTAATCGCCTTTAGAACTATTTTGTTTGGTATTATAAACCAACGAAAACTAAAGTATCGCGTCTAACAAATAAACTGACGGTAAATTACGCCAGCACAGTAGAAATCATAGCAAACTCATTAGACCTTCTGCCCATCCACACTTAAATCTGCTTATTGAAACATTGCAGTTTGATCGGAAGACTCACCCTCTTGATAGAGTGCTTCAACTTGGTCATAGTTTTCTGCATCAATCCACCTACGTATATCAATATAATCAATACACGAATGTTTGTATGTGACGACTAAATCATCTGGTGAAGACTTAAATGACTGGAACAAACTAAATGAAGAGCGAGCAAAACAATCAATTAAGTGTATTATTGATCACTGTTTATCTAGCTATAATGCACTGCATGCCAAAAGCCCCAGCACTGACCTACTGTTGTGTACACTGCTGGCAGTTGATGAAGATGTGAAGGTGGTGTTGACTGAAGTATTTCTGTGTCGCTTTGATCTTCGTAGCTTCGTTCTGTTAAGGGCTAAATAAGAAAACAGTTGCATGTCTAAATCAGAGCAATGAACAAGTTCGAGATTTTTTCATTAAAAGTAATATTACTTCACTGGTGTTACCTTCAACCAACCAAAAAGTTTAAGATCATGAAAAATGAACAGCTTACAAGCATTTGCAGAATTGTTTTTTCTTCTGCTCTTCCTTTTTGAGTTGGTGCTGTCTTCTGAGACGCAATCGTCACTGGAGGCTGCTAGAAAATTTTTGTGACGTTTCCTGGAAATTATTTTAATAAACAATTATTGTAACAAATTCTTCCACTATTCAAATAGGTCAAGTGATACTATAAGCAAAACATGATTCAAAACTTCACAAATTTTGGGTAAAATAGAAATCACTGCATAATTATTTATAAAAACATGAGGATAGCCAATTTGATGCTAATTAGACATACAACAGGTGGCATACTAAAACTGTTCTGTGACACCTAGTTACTCCACAGCATCTCGCAAACAGTTAAAGCCAATTGCTCTGATCTAATAACAGGTTTCAAGCATGTTGCAGGACTATCCAACAGGATAACAATAGTAAATGTCTTTGCTCAACTGTTGTAAAACTTTTTTGAAAAGGACACTGATGTTTCAGCTAGGGCTAGGTTCAAGTAAGTAACTTAACATGCAAGTGCGTCAAAATCATTGCAATTTTTAATTCACATAATGGGCGGTTAAGACAAAATTCGCACTTGTTGGCCACGATTCAATTTAATGGAATGAGCTTCTACCTTGAAATTGCGGTCATGATGACAATCAACATTTGTTACTCACAAAGTGCTCCGCAAAGACAAAAAATCTATTCGCCTCAAAGGTTTATTTTATGTGTGATGATACATATCGTAATTAATATTGTGTTTACAGCAGCAGACATGGCTTCCAAAATCTTAACTTTATAAAAATCGAATTATACACTTGAAATATCAAGTAATGGAAAAATTACTTAACACCTTCCGGTCTCGTATGCTTAAGCTAAAATCCAGCAGTTTGCATGGGAATATCTCCGCTGACGATTGTGCTAGAGAGCTGTTCAAACCCTCAAAAGGCTCAGTAAGTCTTCACGTCTGCAATGAAGAAAAACATTTTTGGGGGTTTCAGAGTTTTTTGTGTTACATCATAAGTGGGGTTGTTTTAGGCCGTTTTGACCCATTTCATCTGGCCCTAGGCCCAAACCGCTAGATGGTAGTATTTCACTCAAATTTTTATTGGAAACTAGGCTACAATCCGAGTCTTTTGATATTTTTATCAACTTGCTAGGGTTTCTGGTTCAAAAGTTATGATCTACAATAAACAAACCAGGTAATTAATACCATAATTAGATAATTACTTTTTTGTTTATTTTATATCATAAATTTTGAACCAGAAACGCTAGAAAGTTGATCAAGGTCTCAAAAGGTGCAGATTCTAGCCTAGTTTCTAATAAGAACTTGAGCGAAATACTTCCGTCTAGTGGTTGGGCCCAGGTCAGTTACCAGCAGGCAAAAACGGCCAAAAACCTACCTTACTTATGACGTCACTCACATAAAAACTAAAACCCAAATCAAATTTTTTTCATTGCAGACTCGAGGGCTTGTCTTTTAAGGGTTTGAACAGCTCTCTAGCACAATCCTCTGAGGAGCTATGGCGTTGGTAAAGCAACTGAAATATGCCTGGTTTTTCCCCGATTTCCAGGTACGATATATTCGTAGACCAGCAGCCAATGTGTTAATCAAGTAATAAGTAAAGGCTTTTAAGTAATTACTTACTTGAACCCAGCCCAGTTTCAACCAACTAACATTAGGCTTTCATCAGGGCGAATGGTGACCAGAACATGAGAGCAATGGAATTCACCAAATGCCAAACGAAAGCCTACTCTTAGTTGGCTGAAACATCACAGTCGTTTTCAAAACAGTTTTACAACAGTTGAACAAAGACTGTTACAATAGGTTTCAAAGTTTGATAACATTGTTGTAAATTGACCTGTCAGGNGAACTTNATTTATCACATGCAATCAGACTACAGTTGCAAAGTCTTACCTGCACACACTAAGTTTAGTGTACAGTAACTACAGCATACTATTTGTGCACAACTGTCAACATTTTCATAAGCATTCCAACCACATGTTGGGAATGGGCCTGCATAAGCCTTTTTCAAAATCAAAAAATGTTGACTTTCAGACTGAAGTGTTGTAACAACACTATTGAAGGCTGATTCGAAGGGGCAACCACTGTGCATTACAAAGTTGATTGCAAGCAAATTAATATGGTTACAGTTTTTAAACGCTGCGGTCATGCAAGCCCCTGTTCATAAATATATGAATGAATGACATAATTACAGCAACTTCAAACCTGTATTTCATGGTTGATGACATTTTATCATATGTTTCAGGAGAGAGGGTGGTATGAAAACACACACAGTGTGTACATTAGTGATATTGTTAACAATCGTAAATAAACCCTTTAAATACTTCTACAATTTTACATATTTGCATCAATCTTCATTCAGAGACAAATAATCATTAGCTGCAAACAAAATGACCTATGGCTCAAGAGATTTCCCTATTACAGTTCTGTGACGTCATAGAACTATGACATAGCAGAAACAAAGTTGAATCAATTACATAACTTCAGATTATAAGGTACTGCATTGCAGCAAATTTTAAATGTAATTCCTTTTCAAAATGCATGAAAGTTAGCACATCAAACCATGAACTGCGGAAATATTTAAAGTTCATCACCGTTTAAAAAGTTGGCAACCATTTTAAATGATAAATCAGTGGCATTTTCCATGTTAATAATGATCTAATGGCTGTCAAACTAAATCCTAAACCTATGCACCACTGCAAACCTAACTAAACGCTACCTTACAAAACTAAATACTGTATATCAAAGACTTGTTTAAAGTTAGCGAAGCTATCTGATTAGGAATAAAAGTAGAAAAACTGTCCGTCTTGTGCACAACACATTGTTGTCTTACCCTAATCTTGCATACAGCAGATACTTATGCACCATCCAAATCACACGCAACTCACATCTGGAATATTTTGCTGCAGATTTAGCAGAACTGCAATAGGTTACATGACAGAGTTTTAACTTGTGTTTTATGCATTTCAACTCTGTTAAGCTGAAAGCAAAAGATCATTTGCAATTAGTTGAAAAAAACTTAAAATTACGCAAAAATTTAAGTCTCAATTAACATTACATGAACAATGAAAATGCGTGATTAACTAAAATTCAGTTGAATCGCAATTGACCCAGCTCTAAACAGAAGTGACAAGGCTCCCTTTACACATCCTAGTGGAATGAAGCAATGGTGAACATGTGAGTTTTTCCACAACATTACCTTGCATGTGACAATTTTGCTTTGGAACCCAGGGCAAACCTTGTCTTTCGTGGGGAACTCCAGAAGTGACAATCAGATGGATACAAGTTTTTGCTGACATATTCCAAAGTTTTGCCTGTCACATCCAAGTACTCATCAAAATGGCTTTTAACACGTTGAGAGCCAGTCTACGGTATATTTGTACTTCGATTTCGGCCTAAAAAACAGCAATTTTCGGTTGCCTTACCAACGCCCTAGCTCCTCCGCCGATTGCACTAGAGAGCTGTTCAACGGCTCAAACGGAT
>JGI24159J19872_10001449_pt1 | contig 26114 bp, 12 predicted proteins | sample Ectturendosymbi4_FD_19872 | JGI IMG/M metagenome (IMG submission 19872)
TATCCAATATCAGTATTCAGCAGCAAGTTGCATATTGTTTTATACAGTATTAAGTTAGGTTATTACACACATTATTACAACACTATCCCCTGTCTTATTCAAATAGAATGTAACTGATCGAATGCTTCGCAGGACGGGCAAGCAGCACTAAAAGAACACTTTGCAGTATTGCATTACGAGACCACAAGCACAACCCAACAGCCGCGGGACGAACACAGGGGCAATCATACATTCACCACAGCAGTTTTGTTTACTAAGTGAGTCAATCACCGAAGCATCTCAATGCAATACAAAGCTCGCTGCATTGAACTGCCTGAGTGAACAGTTTCTCCTTTACGGTATCTTCAACAACAATACTTTTTAAAGACTAAAATCGCGTTATCTAAAGATTGTAGGAAATTGCTTGGTCTTGCGATTCAAACGAGTAATTGTTGCGTTTGTTTTTACAATTAGACTCAGCTTTACACTTGACGTTTTTCATTTATATTGGAAAAAAGGACATTGCCAGGCTTTGTTTTAAACAACACAAAGTTTCCGTTGTTGTCTTTATTATAACAACAATTGGAGCTATCTTCTCACGTTGGCATTTAGTGGTGTAGGAGGCGGGGGTGCAAAATTTTGATTTGTTAAAAATTTGGGCAAAACCTAAAAACACAGACGTTATCTAGTCAGGTGTCCCAGCGGAGGGTTAGCGGTGGGCCGTACCTTTGATCGTAAAATAATAAATAAAACATAATCGTACACAGATAAGGTAGTAGTAATTGTTCTTGTGCAAATGCACTTATCCAGCGCAAGCAATTCAGTGAAACGAATATAATCTTACACGCTTTAACACGTTTCAGATTTGAAGATTTTTCCTCAATGCGCCCGCGGGCCTGTAGTTGGACCCAGTGGCGTGCAAAGGGGGGGCGACAGCCCCGGGCATCCAAGGCAGGGGGGCATCCAAAGAGTGAAATTACAAACATTTAAATGCTGCAACTAAATGATTTTTCCTATTGTAAGTCTACTAATACATGCTTAATGGATTTAATTTATCGAAACTTTTTTTTATCAGCACTAATTTTTACGTATTCAAATGTCAGTAATTCTCAGCTTCTTCATTATAATGGGCTTTTACTCGCACGGCGCATGCCCAATCAAACTGATAGTGACGTCAGTTGTTCCAGATCGTGGAAAAATCACAAAAAAGGATTGAAAGATAGTCAGGGTTGAGAAAAACCCGTATTCTTCAAAAAATTCCAACCCTCCTGTTTTTTCAAATTCGGGTTTTTTGAAAAGAAGCAGGTTTTTGTTCTTTAAAAAAAAAACATTCTGAATTGTTTTTATTGCATTATGCAATATCACCATTTGCAGAATGACACAATAATAAATTGTAGCTATTATGGCATTCTAATTTGAGGGTAAAGAAATGTACCCCATCACTCTTTGTTTTCGCAGTGTTGCTGGCCAATTCACTTCAAAGTAATAAAGCTTAGCAAGAATGCGCACAGCAAACAGAGAAAAGCCACTCCAACACAAACTCTGCAGTTTCACGTCAAGTTTATGTGCATGCCCTGCTAGTTCAGCATCTACAGTATATTGTGTACTTTTTCAACATATGGTTTTGTATGGTCCAACATCAGAAACAGCTTGGATGCAGAGAAGGCAGAAAAAATGATTAAAATAAATATACCGAATTTACAGAGGTGACGAAGATACCCAGTAGAATTTACTCAAACTTTTGAATTACTGTTCTCTTTTCTTCAAATTTCGTTGCTTTTCGTGTTATTTCATTAAAAAAGATTACAGTTAACTGTACAAGTGTGCTGCTTATTTTACTTTTTACTTCATATTACATTTTCAAAGGAAAAGTTAAGAGTGGGATTTTGGAGAGTTTTATTGTTTTAAGTGGGCCTTTTAAAACGGGTGATTTTTTTGTTTGGGTCCAATTAGATCAACGCTGAAGATAATTATGAACGTTTATTTGATTTCTGAATCAAATTTCAAAACTGTCCAATTTCAACGTGCCTGATTTAGCTGATTTTATGATGCATCACTGGTTTCCCGTTTCATTTTTTGTGTTAATACAGTTGCACACCTGTGCCTCAACATGTGCTTCGTTTCGAGCTTTGTCATCAATTGGCAGTTCAAGCGGATTGATCATAATGGTTCACAAAAGCCATTATCTGTTCTTTTTACTTAGTGAACTGTTCATATAACAGCAACATAATAAACGAAAATTATCTTGCGTACTTCATGCGCATACTCAATTCTTGTGTAATTTACAAGTTTTTAACTGTCAACCCTGGGTTTCCGTCATCCCAGCCGCATACCTTCTGAACTACTGCTATTCGACGAGACATCCCTCTGTCCTTTCAAAAGGGGAGCAATGTTGTGTCAACAAACTTCGCCAAAACGTTGGTTGCAAACCTGAATATGACGTCACACTGTGACGTCACAAACTGCGTACATCCAGTAACAATGATCACCATACACCACTGCTCAATACTACAATTTTGTAGGGGGGCATACAATCAAGCAATCGCCCCGCGCATCACCAGACCTCTGCACGCCACTGGGTGGACCACACTGGACAAAGCTATCTTACTGATCATACCATAAGCCCGGTTGTCACGCCGTTTTCTCAACGTTTACTTTTCGCTGCAAAACACAAGCGACGAATCAACTCGAGAAAAACTCTTCATCAAACATGGGTTCTTCCGGTTGGATCGCAGGCGCGATTGGCTGGTACGACCACTTCGGAAATATCCTTTTGTAGAGCATCATTAAAACAGAGTCTTGCGAGATGAGTTGGGCGTCGAACACACACTTCATATGACCATGTGTTCCTGAAAATTACACAATTTGGAAACCAATTTTGGGTTTGCTGCTAAAATAACACTGGCAGTGCAACAATGTCAACCAGTGAGGCGCTCGTGAAAAATCAAGTCAAACCGCAGCAGGCCCGTACCCAGCTTGGGACACCAGAGGGCGCGAAGAGTTTTCTGAAAGGGGCCCCAAAAGCACGATTAGAAAGACAATAGTTTTAAACTGAGTCCAACACATTTTTTCAGGAGGGGAAAGCGCCTTCCTCAGTTACGGGCTTGAACCGCAGCAGTAAAAAATTTGCTTTATGAAAGTAAAACCGTTGTTCAAACCACTCGGCGCAGAATCGATCGCATTTTATACTGGAGGAAGAACAAATTCAATTAGCTGCTTATGTTTGCATCAGCGTGGTACAGATGGCAGACAACGATTAAGGATAAAATCCCAAAGCACAAAATTGTTTGCAAGTGTCTGCATGTCATCACGCAAAGCTCTTATAACATGTAGTCTATTTAGCAGAGATAGCTTCGTTGCCTTCCCAGGTATTTTTGCCAACACACAGAATTACCCAACGGTTCTTTGATATGTCCTCGCCTGCCCCACTTCGTCCTGAGTTCCACCGGTTTGAACCACAACACATCCGCTGCAAATTGCAAATACAATATATTAACATATCGCTGTTGATTGCCACCGCACAGGGCGGTCAAAATCAATTTTAGAACAAAGAAGTCTAATCATAATAAGATAACAAATAATCCACTTGAGCAGAACAAAGTGGAATTACTGTTCAAGGATGGTTGCTCAGAAAAAAACGGATGAGCAAAACTGCTTTGGCAACACAGTTTGATATGAAAATTAAACTCTCTACAAAATGAAAAGCTTTCAATTCCATCCACTTTACAGTGAAACAAACGCAATACCAGGCTGGAAGAACATGTAGCGAACAGTGACAGCGCGCTTGTTGATTCTGAACGGATGGCCGCTGAGCACAATGCGCTTGACAACCACGCGGTCCGGGTCCACTTTATACAGGGTTCCCGTCGCCACCGGTTCCACGTCGTCTGGACGAAAAGACCAACAAAAACACAATCACAAGCGAAAAAGCATTAACTTGAACTTTCGGGCATAAAAATTCATGGCCGTCAGAAATGCATAGCAAAGATTTCGGAATTTTTAAACTTCAGTTGACTACCAGCCAGGGCAATAGCATCTGTCCAAGTTACAGCTGAATATCAGTGACTGGCTGATCAGCCGATTTTCTCAGCTGGAAGTAACGAACAAGATCGCATACACCGGCTAGGTGGTACACGGCATGCGATTCTTTTCTCACTGACTTGGATGTTAGGTTTTCTGGGATAAATAACAAGTTGGGGAAAATCCTTTCTGATTCCCAGACGTCTTTGCATCGCTGCAGATGCGTTTGAGCGTTCACTGCAAATTTCTCCGGTTGTAGAAGCTAACCCTTTGTGTCTTGAGGGTATCACATGGAATTTACAATCAAGTTTTGTTGCACGTGGTGAGCAGGGTCCGGTCGTAGATTTTAGGAGTTGCTTGTTTGAAACAGTCGGTGTATTCGAAAACTTTATAAAATGGATTCTGAAAGATTATTAAGGGGAAAAAGGCATTCAAAAAGGAGGAAGATTCGTTGGATAAGCATACACGGCCAAGGAGCAACTGCGATTAAGGAACATTCATTCAAAGTTCGTGAAACAACACGAACTGCGGCATTGATTTCAAGAAAAGTGCTGTTTACAAAACGTGAGTTTCCTTCCAAAAACCACCAGCACAGAGCTCACTGCAGTATCTGAACTGGCGCGGGTGACCCAGGAGTGGAACTACGGTGGCAAACCAGGCAATTGCCTCCCAATTACAATGATAGACAGATAGAGTCTGTTGGTGCAAACATTAAACAATTTTATGCAAATTAAAGTTAAGGCGCTGAGACACCGAAAAAAAACTGTTGAACAGGTTGTCTTGTCGGGCGCCTCTCTAAAGTTTCATAAATTTCTATTGTGGTTTAAAGTTGATGGCCGAATTATTGCGAATTTAATGAGTTTATATCTTTTGAAGAGGTTGCAGTCTGCTAAATGATCAACACAATAACTGAAAATTTCGCATTTCAAGCGAAAAGTTCCGACTTCTGAAGGTTCCTGGTGAATGTCCTGCGTTTAATGAAACTGGATACCACACAATTGCTTACTTGGTTGATTTTCTTTGAAAACTATGACGTTTGCTGGCAAGAAGGTGATTGGTGCGTAGACCGACGCAACTGTAACGCTCTGTTTCGGAAGGAATCGCTCCATTTTGTGTTTAGAACCTGCAACAAAATAAGGTTGTTTCTGCATGTTGTCTGAACGAAAGTACAACAATTTTCTTTTGCCCAAAGCTGAAACGTCGTTGTTTTATATATAGTATTGCCTGGCGTCTGGGTTATGCAAAGGAGCGCTAAATCCCAACTCCGCAGATGCCCAATTTGAAGACTTAATTGCTTCACATTGTTTTCGATAGTANGCTGGTATCCACGCGGAAGCTACACTCGAATAAACCTTTCGCCGGCTTNAGTCTGGTTGAGCTACATGCATTTACTTCTGATTTCGCATTTTCTGTTACGTGCGAAGATGTAATAAACGAATAAAATTTATGGGGGTGCGCAATACCTTCGACCATCACAACACTGCCTCAAAAGTTGGAGCTGCTTTGTTGAAGCCTTTACGTTTTCTGAAATTTTGACGTTTGTCCGATATCTTTTCAGTCCGACAAAGCAATATACAACTTTTACATTTTTACTTGGGCGTAAATATAAGTATACACACACGTAATTTTTATTTGGGTGTGTGTAATCTTATAATATTCATTTTAACTTTTCGCCCAAAAAATCAAATTCTTGCCTAAAAGCGCCTTTTTAAAATATTCAAGTAGGGAGGCTGATCGTTTAGCTCTACCATCTGAACAAGCAACTGTATACTGAACATCTGAACAAGCAACTGTATACTGAAAATTTCGGTAAGTTTTACTTTTGCTCGCTTAATCACGCATTGCTTATGTCCTTTTTCAACATATAGTCTACATATACAACAACAATCGTAAGTTGTTTTTCTAAAGCGAGAAACTTGTTGCACTGAACGGCACCGCATGCCAAGCAAGCCTCGTAGTAACAGCATGCGCTTGAACAAGCGGCTAATCAAGTTTAGTATATCATATTAGACCATAACCCCTGGCTCATCGCCTAATTGAACAACCCTTTCGGAGTGCCGGTGGTTATGGCTCATTTACATTCGCTTAAACTTGTATCAGCGGTTCTTAACCGGAGGTAAACGTATCCCTTGGGGGTGCGAAGAACCAAAACAGGGGGTATGAAGCGCCAAAATTCTCAGGGATGTACGCCCTGGAAATTTATACCAGATTTTCTTGAACATTCATCGTAAATCTCTGTAGTGTGGCGTACCGCTATCCACTGCTTGTTAGAGCAACATGAGACGGCGCACGGGTTCACATCGACATTAACGGTCGGTTAAGACAACTGAGGTTGATCATTGCGTAAGAGTNGCTGATCGGTTTTGAAGAAATTCCATTTGCTATTGTGACTTTTTCGTAATTTCGTAAAATTAATGCTGACGTCTACATTATCCAAAATTACGCACAACGTTCTCGCAATCGTTTACAATAGGGGTCTTAAGCACGCGCTTTGTGCGGCCTGCGATGCTTTTCGGGAATTTTTTGCGACGTTTGCGTTATTTAGTTGATTCACCGGTATTTAAAAGTGCTCGGCCAACGAGTGAACGAACGTAGAGACGGCTAGAAATGATTCGCCTATAACTCATGATACCCTTCGCAGAAAATAAGATGTGAAAGGTGTTTCTAGTGAGGTTCAGGTACAATCATTGTTGCGTCAGCGTCATAATGCGGCCCTCGGATTACTTTATAAGTCCTCATTTGGCGCTCGGAGCAATTGAGTTTGAGAACCCTGCTTTACAAGGCCTGTTCCAAACGGCTTGAAATAAGATTGACGCCAATAAATGAAAACGGTGTTTTTTCCCCCACGAACCGAATGCAACAATCAACCGCTCAAATACACCTGAAACACATCAAGCGGTTGACCTTTTTTACGTGATCAACGCGCATCGAATCGGCAACGCGCATCAAAGCACTCATGCGTAACGGTACCTTAGTTACACGGAAATCTGTTCGATGTGCTTGCCAAAAATCACTTAAAATTATGTATTTCTTAAATGTCAGGTTCCTTCAAATCCAAATCTGCCTTGAAAGTCGTTGAAACGCAGCGATACTTTTATGCGTGGGAGGAAGCTCCCCAGGTACTACTCGTGGTTTAAGCTAGCATGATTAACACCCGACTTCAAACCGTAAAAAGCTAAAGTAGCTTGTAACCACTCCAAATGTTTGAAACGAAGTATCTTAAATGCATGCAATCGTTGAATTTTCAGGGGATACAAATGGGGTGGCTGAAAAAGCAAATGTCCCTGCTAATTAATGAAAGCAAATTATATGCAGGGGTCTGTCAATTTATTATGACGATTAAATAATACTGTGGCAGCTTCTACGTAGGCAATATAAATACACTGCATAATCCGTATCTGCGGTTACACGAGTTGGGTCTTATGCAACTACTGAACAAAGAAACTTTTTGTATGTTGGTCAGATGTGGCGAATTTTGTTAGGTATCGTCTAAGTAAGGTCTCACCCTAACCGTTTGTGTTTCGGCTAAACTAGTCTTTTTCTGTCATTATTTGGTCATAGACTGAATTATCTTATGCCGAAAAAAATTACGTCAATTCGGTCACATTGTCCGAAAATATAGACTAGTGAATACTGTTACAGCGAGGTTTAATACTATGATGGGTCAAATGACCGAGATGTCCCAGCGAAAAAAACCCAAAGGCTAAAAGTTCAAAACAGTATTGGACTTGGATGGTATCAAAGTTGATTAAATTCACTCATGCACATGCAGTGCATCACTCTTATGCTGAGCTAACACCATATTCGCGTGAGTTCTTGTGTTGTCAGCCACCTTGTTGCAATCTGGTAGACCTTCCTTGCTCTTAAAGGCAAAGGGAACTTTTTCAAAAAGTTTTCTTTAAAGTTCTTTCACCATCCAAGTAGCATCTGTGCTTTTGAAACTCAGGGTTGAGAAAAACCCGTTTTTTTTGTTTTTTTTTAAAGCAAGATTTTGTTCTTTTTTTACAGAAAACAGAATAACCCCATTCTGAATTGTTTTTATTCCATCATGCAATATCACTATTTTCAGAATTACACAATAATAACTTGTTATATCTATTATGGCATCTAAAATTGACGGTACAGAAATGTACCCCATCTTTGATTTCGCAATGTGTTGGTCAGTTCACTCCTAAGTGGTCAGGCTTGGCAAGCATGCGCACAGCAAACAGATAAAACTACCCCCACACAAATTCTGCAGTTTCACATCAAGTTTATGTGCATGCCCTGCTAGTTCAGCATCTATAGAGTGTATTTCTTCAATATGTGATTTGGTATGGTCCAAAATCAGGAAAAGTTCAGATGTAGAGAGGGCAGAAAAATTGGTTAAAATATCCCAATTGTGCAGAGCTGAAGAAGATAACCATTAGAATTTACTCTGTTTGGTTTATTCTTCTCTTTTTTGCAAGTCCTTCAAAATTTCGTTGCTGTTCGTTTTGTTTGATTGAAAAAAAATTAGAGATAAATGTACAAGTGTCCTGCTTATTTTTTTACTCCTTAGTAGATCTTTCAAAGGAAAAGTAAAGAGTGGGTTTTTTGGTGGGTTTTATTGTTGTTTTTTTTAAGTGGGTTTTTAAAAAAAAAACGGGTGGGTTTTTTTGGATCGGGTTTTTTTACAACAACGCTGTTGAAACTGCTAGTGAGTTTTTCAAAATAGTTATTTGTTTCGCGTATTTTCTCGTATTTCTTCAGGATATTAAGCTCAACTGATAACCAGGTGAATCAACAGGCTTGTCCACGGGATACTGTTTTTTGTTTCATCCCATTCCGTGGGATTCCCACGAAACTACCAATACGAAGTACATTATATAAGGTGCATATCTTAAGTCTAGCTCCTAAAGAACCGTGTCTGAAATACCGCAACATGTCCAGTTTGGGGGACAATGAAATTTTGGTGACCCCTCATGTAGTTGCAACGCATAAGAATGCCCAGCAACCTCACTTTCGTGGCCTCGCATCACGACGCCATGGCACTGAGCCTCTACATCAAATACTCATGAGCATATAATAATGGTATTCGACTTTAGAAAATTCCTGATATAAAATTCCTAACGATGGGACATGAGAAAAATTTTAAGTCCGTTGCCCATCCCGTGGGATTCCCATGGACAAGCCATTGAATCAAGAGTAGCCATGGCCTGAAAGCAAAAACGCCGGCTTCCAACCTGTTTCAGACCATACGCTGAACTTGAAATGATCGCTAAATATATCAGTCATTAATTCAAGGGAGAAACTTGTTCGAAAATCACCGAATGTAGGCAGCCGTTGTGCACCACACATCACATTCCTACACGAAAATGAAGGCAGCCACCATCGCAGGGTTAAGCAGGAGCAGAAATAGTCAAGAAGTGTGCCGAGGTGAAAGCAGCGGCCAAACCTCGCCGCCATTCGCGTTGATCACCGCTGTATTTAGCCTTTGGATTCCTCTGATTTGGTTTATGCTAAATAACCGTTGGCCATCACGTTTCAAACACTATGGAAAAAATTTGACTCCACCATTCACCGAATTCTTGGTACTGCATAAAAATTGCTGACCATATCTTTTTTGACCAAAACAGACTAATTTTTGAAAAGCAAACTTTACTTACCTAGGGTGTGTTGTGAAAAAATAGGTCTTGCTTTAAATTGACGAAATCCAACCGTGAAAAATAAGTTCGTCCTTGTTTCGTATAGAATGGTCGCCGCACGGTTTCACAGCAAAATGCAAAACACTCATCTGCAACAAATAACAATCAGTCTCCGCAATGGTGACTCAATCGAATGAATCAGCAATTTTTTTCAATAGGAAATCCACTTCACGCAACTCCACCGCATCTTAGTCCCACAATCTGCAAGCAATGCTTGCGGGTGAAATGCTGAAGGGCTAAAGCAAGAGCAGAGAAAGCAGGCAAACTAATACCTGTACTAATATGAGACAAACTAATATAGGACTAAAATGAATAAATAAAACCATAAGCTACAACAGTAGCAACTGAAAAATAGGCCGTTCACAAAGTTGCGCATTCTTAGCCAACAAATGAATCGAAATGCCAAGATAGAAGTTTCATCAGACTGGCTTTGTACTCCCTTTGGAGTGTCACGAGTGGTCAGCGGCTCACATCTCCGCCAAGGTCCATGCGGCTGTTTCGCAGTGAATGCTGCATTGGTCGAAGTCGAAATTAAGGGAGCCTGTTCAAGACAACCAAGACTGTACCTTTTGTTCGTGAGGAAACAGACCAAATAACGTTAATGTGGACGCTGGTGAGTGGGCCTCAACGAAAGACTTTGGCACATTCCGCAGGTGCACTGTGACGTAAGCTCCAGGCTGCAATGCACATTGTCAAGGTAAGTTATTTTCGTACAAACAACTACGGTGAAACAAATACTGTTCAAAACATTAAAAAATCAAGATTTCTGAAACGTATCAAAAATGGGATTACAATTGAACAAATCTTTTTACTTTGACTCGGATTTTTCTGGATAATTCTACGCAAAGCAGATTTGTACACGGGCATGTTTGGTGAGCTGAATCAACTACCAATGTTTTCTGGTGCTACACTTTCTCAGCAGTATTTTTATGTTTGAGAAAACACTAAAAACACGAAAGTGCTGCACAAAATCGGTAAAGCAAATAAAAGCTTGCAAAAGTATGTTCTAATTCTAACCGTTATGTATACAACAGCCTACGCACGAACAATAACTTCCTGGCTCACTCAGATATCACTAATGAATACTTTGGTAATCTACGCCACAAAATGGCAAAGAGGCTTTTCATTGTCAATCTGATACTGGCTAAGCGACATTAAATTGCCCGACAATTTCTTCTTTCAGCTGCCTGAATCGAAAAGCATGAATTGACTAGATGTTACAGTCGAGTCAATAAGCACATGATCTTGGTTCATTAACAGCAAGGCACTACTGGCAGTTGGCGCTTGTTTTACTTAAAGCCACGTTCTTTCGTGCTTTCTTGATGAGGCATGTAATCAAAATAGCAACTCGTCGTCTGGAATTGAACATCCCACTACAGCGCTGATCAACAGAGGTTGACCCGATGACCATTCTTGTCTACGAAGCTCAGTTTTGCAGCAAGCAACGTTGGTTTCAACGCTCCAAACGCAACCTGCACTGAAGACTCGTCGTCCGCTTCCAGGTTGCGGATCCGCTTGCTTGTCCTCTCGAACGATTGGAACTGGAAAATTCTGGCATAATCCGGCGGCAGGTTTTCTTTTGGATCCCAGGGCGAAGCGCGGAAGCTCTTCAAGCCGCGGTAGCGCTGGAATCTTAAAAAGCATTGAGGGCGTTATGTTGTAAGTTGGAAATGCGGCGAGACGCAAGTAATTTTTTGAAACAGAAGATGGACGCAGGAGAGTTTCATTACACCCACAAACAGCTGTCAAACCTGATTCTGGCAGGAACGTCCTTCGGCGTGTCGATCTCGTCCGGAAACATCTCGTGACTTCTTTGTTCCCGAAACCTTTGCAGCTCTTCCCAGCCGTCGCCGGCTCTCTCGTCGCTCTGGCTTGCTGTGTCATCCACGACGGACATCGACACAGACTCGCGGTCGTCTTCTTCGTCAGCCTTAAGAGCAGTTGCAAATAAGTCAGGGCAGAGTCCAAACGCAGCGATGTTTGGTGTTGAACGAAGACACGCGCAAAGCGCCGAACAATCACCGAGGAAACGTTCTCATTTACCTGTGATTCCTCGTCTTCGCGGGGTTCAAGTTCCTCATCCATTTCACAGTCGTCGCTTTCATCAGCGCTGCCGTCACTGAAATCTTTCCAGTCTTCATCCTCGTCCAAGATCCAAGCGGCCTGATACTCCGAGGTGCCTTTCGGCACTTTCTTTGCTTTTTTGCGCGTCGCGGTAACAGACGCGGCAGCTGAAAACGCCGGAACAAAACTTTTTCACAAACAGAAGTGCGAGCTCTTACCCTTAGAATAGTATTGTTGCAACCTCTCGGTTGGCGTTGTGCTGAATGCTTGGTTCACCACGAACGGAATGTGCGCGAAGAACAACACCCATATATACGTGGCTCGAACAAGCAATAATAGAGTGATCTCTATTGTTGCTTGCTGCCACAGTGCGAAGCTTTGCGCACATGCCGCTAGGGCTTCCCAATCGCAACAGTTTCATACATATCCACGCAAAAATCTTTACAAAATACACGATTCGTTTTTGCAAACGCACTTCAAACTTCCGCGGCCCATATAATCGTACAACAAAGCAATCGTAATCAGCAGCGTAATTTGGATAAAACAATTACTTTCTGCCTCTAAGATTTCTTCGTCTGTCGGCCATGTTTGTTCCGCATCAAGGGGATCCACCTCAGCTTCCCTCACCAGATCCTGCTGTTGGTTGGGATCTGGTACAATCGATCTGCCAATAACTTCGAACGGTCGGCAAGATCTTCCCTTGATGAAGACCTACTTAAAATTAAAAATATTAGGCTGTGAATATATAAAATTTCAAAACGGAGCAACACCATTATACACAGGTGCAGTGAGACCGGGCCGTACGATCACGAGCTAGTAACGAAAGATGTGAGAGAATTGGAAACAATAATTCGCAACATCCCACCGCTCTTTCTTCCATACTGCTGTCTTCGTTCGCCTTTTCTCTGTGCAAGCTCCACGGACAGTGTTCGGCCACTTCATCAATCTGCTTNATTTGAAAGTCACCCCACCCGGACAGATGAACCAATCTGTTNACGTCTAGCCTCGATCCTCGCACATGTCCAGACACCTAACAATGACACAAGCAAGCTGAACCTTGACCCAGGAAAGCCTCTGCTTGACACAGTTAACGCTGGTGGTGTTGATTATAGCGAGTAATACCCAACTGCACATAAAGATAAAGACCANCTACACATAAATTACGCAAAGTATTNGAGTCGCACCATGGAGCGGGGCACGATGACGTCAACGCCAATGTGGCCGAATGACGTATAAGCATCACCAAAAGAGGTGGAGTTAATTGTAATTGAAAGTAATTTAACTGCACTTTCGTGAAGATATTGTGATTTGATTGTAATTGCGATTTTTTCAAAACGTCTACTTGNATTTGATTTTGCCGAAATTGAATCCATACATNAGGTAATGAACTTTTTCATTTGTTTTGTCATCTGCAACATTGTTGTCAGAAAACTTCCCACACNCTATAATTTGAGGTGGCAAGGCTAGGTTTNGTTTGGAGAAAAAAACTTCTTCGGGACTTTTTTGCACAAAGACGAACCGTCTCTGGAAGTTTCTTCTTGTTCACTGATGTTGATAAGATGTAACAAGAACTTGTTCGAAAATATTGAATGCAGATTAAATATGGACCTACAACGTATAGGTGATTTCATATTTTTACGCATTATGATGGAAATGTAATTGGAATATCAAGTATACCCAATTAACTAAAATTTGTGTGAAGTAATTATAATTTGAGAAAGAAAAAGCAATTGACTCCATCACTGATCATTATGTCTCAGCTTCTCCCGAAGTTCGTTCCTCCTGGGAAAACCGACTGCAAAACGAAAATGCGACCAGTACGAGTTTCTACAGTGTTCATGAACATCGAAGATCGCAACGTGAACGCCTAATCGTCGGCGACTGACGCAAATACTATTTTGGTGACAAAGAGGAGGAAACAAAGCGCACGTTGATAGTTCGTACGTGAAAGTTGCTTAGCAGACACAACAGTTAGTTGACATTGAAGTTTGGAAATTACAGCTGCGGCTACATGAAGTCAATATATCAGATTTGCATCTACTTCGTACTTTTCTTGTGACTTGATATGAAAAGCGGAACAGTGAGGTTTGAAAACGAAAATTGTTATTTTGATACCCTAGAATCTATTTTTCAATGTGTTTAACTTATTCAACATAAAAAAGAAAAACTTCCGAGTGGTTCGAGCACAATTCTATAGTTAAATATAAACGCAGTTACTTTCAAGTCTGAGAGAAGTTGACGTACTTAGTGCTTGGCGTGCTGACTGGAAACGTCACTTCATATTTTTGCAAGCGTAAAGGTTACATCTTTGGCAGCTTTGCAATGCGCTCACACGCTGTCCCGCAGAGTGACAGATTCAGTCATTACGAATGAAGCGCTTCATGCGGATCCTCGACATACCCCGACAACCTTATTGTCTGTTGCGACACAGAAGAGCGATGCAATTATTACAAACCTGAAGACATCCTGTGCTTTCATCGTCTGTGCAAACATAATCCATCTTTTCAACGAGCATATACGGTCGCTGCTTTCTCACTCCAATCTTCTTACACTTCGATTCAGAAACCTAAACGACAATTAGATCCAATGTCACGTATAAGGAGCTAATGACAAGGCTCGACATACACGGGAGCTAAGCCAGGCTGATTAATGTTTTGAAATTTGTTTGTTCTGTTATGACATAATTTACACGCCTAACCATGGACGTCGTAAGGGGGTAGCTGCCCCCTGGATTTAAAAAATTGACATTTAGCTATTAATGTTTTTGTAGAAAAATCCTGATCTCTTAGTTTAGAGTTGGTAAAATAAAATTTCACCACTGTTGCGCCTCGCCTGAAAAAATGCTTTTCGCCACCATCTGGAAAAAGTCAATGTTGGCCCCGTCCGACAGGCGACAACCATGCGCCCAACTCAAATTGTCCCTGCCCGACGAAGCAACATAATTGCGCGCCCCAGAAGCGACCGCATGACTTTGCTCAGCTCGAACTACGTCACGATTTCAATGTCCTTGCAGCGTTTGCTGCTCAGCCTATGTGTTCTACAATTAATGCAGAAATCTCGCGGTTAGTTGTCCAAGAGAATGTAATGCAGGTGCGTGATTAACTAATATTTATACAAAAGTAAATATGCCAGGCTGTCCAAGCATTTCAAGCGAAGCTTCTAATTTGCGCAATTGACTTATCCACTATATAGCCTTGCAGACTAATTCCTATGCTCTTGTTGCAATTCATGCTGCTTCTGGTGAAATTACGTTTTATGTGCAATGGTGGGCCCATATGTAACATTATACCCTAGATGGCTCGTTTGAAGTAAATCGTTCTTTCCGTCAGATAGCCTGCTAATGTTTTCTTATTTCATGATTTCCTTTCCAAAGGCACGCTGTTTGGGATACTTGGATTCCCAAGAATGAAGACAAGGAAAAAATAGTTGACCTGTCTAAAATCAAAGATCAAGTCTAGTTTGATTTTCCTTCAGTAAAGATGATAACCTACTATTGAATTAAAACAGGGGTCTCAGACACGCGGCCTGCATGTGGCCCGCGAGGGCGTTTTGTGCGTTCCACGGTGTTTTTAGGGAATTTTGAAATAAGCAACACTTGAGTTACTTAGTTTATTCACCGGTTTTTATAAGTGCTCGGCCAGCGGGTGCTGAACAAGTTCCTTTCAAACGAAAGTAGAGAAAGCTAGAAATGATCTGCCTATAACTTACGATACCTTTCGCAGGAAATAAGACGTAAAAGCTCTTTCTAGTAAGATTCCTCTATTGTTACGTCATGGTCATAATGCGGCCCTCAGGTTACTTTATAGTCCTCATTTGACCCTCGGAGCGATTTTCATTTGAGACCCCTGGTTTAGGAAATGTCATTGGGCCGACTAGTCTAGTTTACTAGGATAAGCACTAAGCAGTTCGTTTAAGCATGTGTCACATGCATAGGCCTGTATTGCATTCTGATTCATTTTTTGTCAGCGAATTGCTACTAAAACACAACTTAAATTGGCGACCCATCATAAAACGTGGCAAGGGTCAGAGTATGCAACGCAGCTACTTTAGTGCAGGTAGAATAAGAACATAGTTATTTGGAGCGCAGCAATTACAGTTAAAAGGCAATTCAGATACGAAGAACCAGGAGAAACATAACAGCTATTCGCAGGCAACACGAACAAGGAAGCAGCTGTTAAAATGCCCGTGTTGCAAACAAGAGACCTGCTAAACTCACACAGCGAGAAAACTTTAATGGAGCGCGGTAAGTGAAATCAGGAAACTAAGTAGTTAACCGGTTGCACAGTACACAACACTTCTACTAAAAACGTTTAAAATCTTTACTTAGTTCGGCAATTACAGAACCCACCATTTATGCTAATGTAACAAAAACAATTTATTATCAGCGTTATCACTATCAATGGTAGCGTGCATTCGCATCTAACCTTCCCATAATATTTGAAAATAAACATTTTTCTGAATGTAAATTCTTGTTGTGTGATTGCTTGTGATTAATCAGCAACCAAATAAATCGCCATTTAGTTATGAAGCGATCAACGAATCGCTGAACCAAATAATAAGATGGAATCTTCTAAGTATCGCAAAAAAAGTTTTAAACATCTTACATGTCGCAGGAGAGCGTAAGTATCTTGTTCTGCGTCAGCAGTAAATAACTTCAACGCGGTGACGTAACGCTCCAGTTCCTTGACGACTTCTTTTCTAGTTGGATTTTTTAATTTGGTTGAAAGCTGGTTCATTCCTTGCACGCAAAAAGCTGTAACAGAAAAACTTTACATCAATTGTATTAATTGATTAACTTTTGTTTTTTTGTCAAAACACCTTTGTTATCGAGATCAGGGGGCAAACTTCGGNCACCAAAGGTTTTAAAGCGGACCGCTGAAATCAAGCCATATACTCGAGTTACATGGAGACAGGGCTATAGAGANCATATCAGACTTGTTTTCTTTGTCTCGCATGAACCGTCGTTTTACCATCCCATTGAAANAAANGCTCCATGTTCGTGGTTAAAATACCTGCTGNCGTTTTTGTTTCGATTGCAAATNCACAGCTTTTTACTTGACCAGTTTTACTCTCTATATCTGAAAAGCANAATATTCAGGGCAAGTGCAGNGCTTTAAANACTAGTGGATTAAAACTTACATTTAACTTGAGGGNGAATTAAAACCTTATGTTTGGTCCCGATTGTTTTGTATTTGGCTGCAGGATAANTAACGATTATTGCATTGCGAGAAANAAATAAACACAGGTAAAGTTAATAACTACACCAAGTCCGAACACATTGTACCAATATAACTAACGATAAATCAAAATGAACCTGCAGCCAGGACACCGAAAAATCTCACGATTATCGAGTCGAAGTGTCCTAGCAAATACATGCAGCCTAGACCTAAGCCTACGAGACTAAGAATTCGTTCTAACTTCGAGACCGAGACTTCGCCTAAAAAAACAAGGCAAGACCGATACCTAAATCTTTGATACTCGACACTTCTGAAATTGTAGGGAAGAAGCTGATATATAAACAAATTTGAGTTTTTTTTTCAAGAGAACAGGTTTCAGCATGAAAACTTTGTCATCTTACAAACATTTGCGTCGTTAATTTTTAGTTGACTTCTTCCGAACTTCGCGCGCACGACTAGAAAAGGGTTATGGGCTATTTTAAAGAATTTATTTTATGCAAATATTTTATCTTATACTGCTATTTCAAGGTTATTTTAGATAAATTTTATGTTTCAAGTTACTTTAACATTTAAAGTATCAGTCATTCCACCCAACATGCAATGCGTCTCCGTAAATTGTTTCTTCGTGTAGCTCTTGCGCTCAAAGGAATGCCCACCCCTGCTCAATACAGACAGTCGCACAAACAAGCGCACCAGGCAACCCGTTTTGAGTTTGTCTAAATGTTTCGTTTGTAAAAAAAAGCATACTAAGATCCAACTACCCCTTTTTCCAATGATATTCTGTTCAAAGTCAAGTACATGTGATTCGATTCGTTTCACCACCGCCTAACCCACAGCGACCAAATCGCAATTAAGTACTTAACAACAAATTCCGTGTAGACTATGGCGTTTCCTCGTTGACGTTTTGTCTCGATGTGAGAAGAAATAGTTGTTAAAAAAATTCTAAGCGAACTGGCAAAGAATTCGTCTTCTAACAGTAAAACAATTCATATTTTTTCGGCTATCACCAAGCTATTCCGTGACAATCCTCAAGCAAACGAATAGTATCATTGCTGGTGTACGCCTGTCTTTCCTGATAAACAATTCTTCGTAAAGATAAAAATAACCTGAGCAACAGAATATAGAAACGTTTTATCTTATCCCTAGGGACGAGTACAAAGATCCATTCCAAGTCACATACATGCTGCTTCTACAAGCTGACCGTGATCATCAACCAACAACTAAGAGGTACATTTCTCGAACTGCTTGGTTCATTGATGCGGAGTAGAGATCACGATGACCAATTTTGATGCCAGGGAGACTTGACATAAATACAGACGCAGGGTCACACCACTCTCCCATTGATTGGGGCAAAGCATTCAACAAGCATGTTACTGTAGCGTCCAAACAACACTGCAGAAAGGGGCGATCTTTTTTCAGTTCTGAGGCATTTCGTGCCCAAATGAAAATTTCGTTCCGACAGTTGTTTGGGCAAGCGCATCATGTCGAAGCTGCCCTGCACCATCGAACAACGCGACTGAAAAATTTTATGCAGTCTGCAATGGTGTAAAAGCGCTGGTTTGCAGTCGAGGCAGGGGAGCGTTGGAACATATGAAACCAAAGTCACGATTGCTTCTGAAAAATGAATTGAATGTCACAAACATTTGTTTAAAATGTTCGATTTCGACAGCATTCCTTCATAAAAATGAAAAAAATATTTTTTGTAAAAGAGTTTTTTTCTTGCTAAAAAAACTTTGGACGCCAAAAAGTTGTACGATACCAAGCACAAAATCTGAGTGATAAGGTCAAGATTAGAGTCTAACAATTTGTTTAAGACCCAGTGAAACACTGGAATTAAAGGTTTGAGTTTGGGGTTGGATCATCAAACCCTGTTTCTACGACCGAAAAATATTTACTAATACGTTTCATAAGATACGATGACTGACCTCTGTGATTTGAACTAAAAATAAATATCTAGAATTACTACTACATATATAAGTTCTTACACATAACCTAGAAGTGTTGCATTTTTCTTTCCAACTAAATTTTCTGATCTATGCTGATCTGAATTAACTGTGCGCCCTGTGGCTTGAATATTTAAATGAAGTAACACGGTTCTCGGACAATTGCCACCCAGGCATTTACAAATACTTTCAAAATGTGTAGCATTGAAAGTATTTCTGATGCAGCTTTTCATTATTTTTAAATAATTTTAGAAGTGGAAGTTACTATATTTTTGTATTTGATGTTACTTTATTTTCATTATTGCTTGCAGCCAAAATATATAAAAGTGGTAAAATTGGGTTTCGTCAAAGCGTTCGAGCACAAGGCAAAATGCATTCATCAAAGTTATAGCAGTGTTTGTGAAAACTGTAAAAGACTGTTTCTGATGAAAAGATCAGGTCAGTACATCTACTAGTTTATTACTGCAGAGACAAAACGCAGATCGAATACTTAGGAAGGTTGGTCATTTTCCTGACCATAATTTCTGACTTCACTCGAAAATGTGGGCGACATGTTTTCGGAAAGCTGAGGTTTTCACGAGCACAGTTGGATGGAGGTAAGAGCACTGAGTTCAGTTCGCACCTCGCAAAAAAACAGGTTACGTTTGCACCTTCCAAGGCGTTTCTCAGTGTGTGATGGACAACACAAGCAGCATTTGCGTTTGAACATTGGAGAGAGAATCAGTTGTTGCTTTATGCAGCACAAAATTGTTTGTTTTGGTTACTTCAAGAACTGCAGAAAATGTACAACCATACTTTGCAATCATGAGTAAGGAACGTAGCACCGGTACCAAAAAAAGGAATGTTACATGTCTCGGACAAAGTCGTTACACCTTTTCTCCCAGCAAAAACAAGAAAAGAATATCTATCGAAGTTACATGCACACGAAACATTACCGCAGCGGTATTTTAGTTCTTTGCGGCAAAAAAAGTGCAGTTGCAGAACGCAAAAAGGAGAAAAAGGGCGCAATGCTGATAAACGCAAAAAATATACTTTGCTAGTTTTCGCATATACTTAGTGGATCATCGCAAGTGCGATAGCAACGAGGTGTAAGAACAGGCAAACCTGCTGTTTTAGTTTCGTTTTACTCTTAACCGAATAACCGTGTGTAGTCAAATGTTTTAATAAGTGGAACTTTCGGCTTAGCATCAAGTTCGAAAATTTTTAACATTCCGTAAGTGCTATGCCCAACTCAGTCGAGCGACGTTAACGTTCAACTTTGCTTGGGGCAGAAATGCAGAAGCGCAACGCTGACAACATGTGCTAAATGAAGACTTATATGCATTTCTGCTGACGATCGATTGAGTTACCTGTAACACTTGTGGACTCTTAACACATGCTTAAAATAAAAAACATGTGTAAGGTTTTCCTCCTACTGCTGTAATTTACAATGTAATGTTGATCAGCAGCAGTGAAGAAGCCTAACAGTCACGACTGGTGCAACATTCGAGTAAAAAAACACATTAAGGGCACAATGGAAACACCTTGCAAGGTGTGAACATGACTGATTTCGGCTGACTTGAGATCTAAAATCTGCAAACGCTTCTTTCCACAGCCTCAACTTTCAAGTAAAGGCAAAAATTGCATTGAAGAAACTCACGCTTTCACATATTCCATCTACTTTCTCAATACTAAGTTTTTATGTTTGCTGACCTAAGGTTTAGACCAAAAGCAATTTTTTGCAGTTTCAGAAAACTGTGACACTTAGCACCATTATTCGCCAGTTTTGCAAAATACGTGAACTGCAAGTTACTTTCCAAACAGCTCATAAGTTGTTACCTAGAGAAGAAATTCCTTGAGCAAGCAAGCACAGTAGAATCTGCAGTCCATGTTCATCCATGCATTCATGATGACATGATACAACAAATATTACTGAATCGCATGCCCTTGTGCAGGCAAGAATATCAACTATTTCTGATGAACTGGGATGCACAGCCTGCAAAAATAAAAATAATTAAGATTTTTTTTCTATTCACACCATATTAACTACCAATGCTGTACATATACAACTTCGATCTTGTTAATCAATATTAAGAGAAAAATTTTGTCAATGACACCTACTTGAAATCTATGTCTGAGTCTAGGAACAGTCATTGTAAATCCAGCAGATGACAGAGGGGCAGCACTTGGAACAGATCCATCATTTTTACCACAAAGCTGTATCATTTCAGATACACTTTTGACATTGACAGAATGGTGCAAAGGAATTAGTGCAATTAGATGTGGAGGACTGTTGCCAATGCCAATAGAGCGTTTTTCATTTAAAGCCTGAATAGAAAACAAATAAATGAAACTTCAGACAAATGACAACAGAAGTTATCTCCCAAAATCATCTGATATGTATTTGTGAGCAGGTATCAAGTTTAGTTAGCTTCAGGTTTGCAAAATAGGTGATTTTTATGCTCACACACCTAAAGTATTCTGTGGCACAAGCAATGGGTGCTGTGGCTTGCTGAAGATTTTTGGGAAGTAAATGCTTAGAACTAAAATCTAGTTACTTCCTTTAAACTGCCTTAAAACACTTATACTAGCACACATGCAAGTTAACCTTACATTTTTGCTAACTTCTGTTCCCTACAAACTCTTAAATATATTAGTCTGCTGGGTAGCAAATTAACTTGCAACATTGCAACAAAATTTTACAAACAGCAGTGACAGTCACAAACCCATCCTTGATACAAATCAAACAATTTTTTGCACTTCTTACAGAAACTGATCTTCCAAGTTCACATTTTTCAATATTTTTCATATTTTATATATTTTGCAACTGCATAGGGATTGCAATCTAAAAGAGTTTATCAAATGGAGGAATAAGCAAGCTAAGCACATTTCCAGATCAAAAATACAGGTCAACAATTAAAGTTAACATATGCAAAACAACCCTCAAATAGTTTGTGATATAAATACAATATGACCAGGACTTGTTCAATGCATCTTGACACCACATACAAACTTTATATAATGTAATGATTATACAAAAAACATTACATATTTGACATTTGTATTTCTGTGAGGAATCATACAATTTGTAAAATAACCTGTTCACGTTTCTGAGAACGAATCTGTTGCGAACGATTTTGTCTTGCATTTTTTAAAACAACTTTCTTCCGTTTCTTGGATATTGTCTTCACATCAACACGACCTGAAAATTTCAATTTCCATTAAACTTCTCCTTTACCTACTGGTAATCTCAGGTGTATTGCACACTACTTACACACATTTATACCTTTTCAGCAATTACTACCAAAAGGTAAACTTGAGCAGAATCAAAAGAAGTACCAGTACAGCACAGGAGCAACCAACAGGTTACACGACACAAAAAAGACAAAGATTAAACAAGCTGAACACTAACTGGATTATATATAAATTGTGAAATTTCTATCCACTGACAATGTAACAAAAATGTATGTTCTGGCCAAAATTTATCCTCAAATAAAATAAATCCAGCAGTGGTATTTGTTACAAAGATCAACTTTAATATTGCCACACTGTTTAATTCATATACTTCAAAACATTTCCATGTAACAATCTGACATTAAATTTTCACCATTGTTATTTGAAGTTCAGAGCAAGCTGGTATTCCTCACCCCTTCTTAACTGACATAAACTTGTTTCAAAAGTATTATCTAATGTTACTGTTTTATAAGTCAAAAAATGCTTCTGTACTTGTTAGTAAGATATCACAGCAGCCTTATGTGGGTTTAGGGAACTATATATGATGTGCAACACCTATTTGGGTCTTTCCATATAACATACTGAACAATTCAATGAACAGGTCTTAGAGGTCAAAGCAATTTTTACTACCTAAGCTTAGCATGATTTTAATCTCCTAAAAGCCAATGCATTTTAGAACCATTCAATAAGCAAAAATTTACTCTAAACGCCATTTTTCCTCTTTCTGAACATAATTTACCCTTCTACTGGTCATGGTATTAAGATTTAGATGTTTTTATTTCAGTTTATCTATAAATGAAGATAGTGTCTAAGTAGCTGATTACAGCTACACAAGGTCAACTTCTCCATAGCTGACTACAACTACCTAAACCAGTGGGTCTTAACTTGGAGTAAATTTATCCCTGGGGACAAATTTCATCTTCCAATGGGGTAAATTTATTAAACCACAAATTATAGGCAATGCAAATTTTTATATATCATTCTAAACTGTAAGAGCTTAACAATTTCACATTTTCAACAAGTCAGTGCCACTGAGTGTATTGGGAGTAAAACTGGTAACCTTCTTTGATAAAAGGGTAAGATATGTAAAAAAGGCTAAGAACCACTGACCTAAACCATGCTCTTTGGTAGCTGACTGTGATCACGTGATTCAGCACATTGTTAGGATTGAGGCAGGGATTAAAGTTTGTATGATAGGTGTTAAAATTTGAGTAATTGTTAGGATTTTGATGTTATGGTGCTACAGTTAGAGTTCTGGCTGTCAAATGTTTTTGTATGTTGTGCTGAAGTTTAAGGGCACCAAAACCCTGAAATCCCTAGTTAACAGCAAGCAATGCTAAAATATGCCTTAAATCACATGAACATGATCAAAAACATACTAGATCGGCTTGTGTAGGCAGCTTCCTAGCAGTTGACCTGCGCATTTGTTAGTCGGTGTTGCGATTGGAATGCCAGACTAGCAAGTGTGCAAAGCTTAAAACTGTGACAATAGAGATCATCTGACAAGATCACTATTTTATTGCTTGTTCGTGACACTGATATACACTAGGGGCTGTTCTTAGCCCACATCCCATTCATGATGCATCGCACATTCAACACTGTGCTGACTGAGAGGTTATAGTGTCAGCAACCTAGTCACTGCCATAATTTTGGAAAAGGTATATACTCTTCAAAAACATCAAAAATGATTCACAAACATCATGAGCCATTATTAGAAGCTCTTATTTTGGTGACAACCTAAAGTATGCCTGAAAATAATACCTATTTTTCAAGCGACAATGATAAAAGCTTCTCATTTTGCAAAGCATCCCAAAAAGATTTATATATGGCAAGCAATTGACACTTTTACTGGAACTTCAAGATGCATTGAGTCTAGCTAGCAGTTAGGAGTAAATGTAACACTACTGTAGATATCATTCAAGCTTTAGTTTTATATTTCAAAGGTTTCACACTCCCACAAATTTAAGTCACAAATGCAGTTTTTTTCACAAGTTTATGCTATCTCCATCAAAAGTTGGAAAAATATTAATGCAACTCAGGAATTTAAATGTTTGTTGGAAACAAACTCTAACTTTTAGAAATACCAAAACATTATAGTACATCTAACATGAAACAATGTGCTTCTGTGAAAGTTTATTATAAGTATGCCGAGTTGATACTATTATAAAATTATAGCAATGAGTTTGGTATAAAAAAAACGCAGTTAGGTTTCAAAATGGCAGAGGAGACAATGCTTTTACTTTGTGAAACATCAATGATAGATGTATGCAAGTATGGATTTCCTATGCAAGTATTAAGTTCTGACAAATTTGACCTACATTCTACAGTTTATTTGGCATGTTTTACAGAAAAGAAATGAATCAAACTCTGTGTTTTTCGATGCTTTGGCAAAACATCAAAACGTGAAACAGTCCACTGGTGACTCAAACATTTTAACAGGATATGAAGCACAGGTGGTGCTCACATCAAAGTCTGTCATGTGCCAAAGTTTTGAGCTCCAAGTTGATTTTTACAGAAAAGTGTAATTAAAAATGTGGTACATTTTCCATCCAGTGAACTATCCCAAAATCAGCATGCTTCACCTTTGTTTTGAGCTCCAAGTTGATTTTTACAGAAAAGTGTAATTAAAGAATGTAGTACATTGTCCATCCAATGAACTATCCTAAAATCAGCATGCTTCACCTTTGTTTTGAGCTCCAAGTTGACCTTTGCTTCTATGTCTCCCAGTTTTATGAAGCTTGTTCTGTTGCTTCCAAATTCCAGGTTTATGGCTATTGCCAGTAGCTACCATTATAGATTAGATGTATCATGTACTGTTCTTGTTTGCCTAGGTGTGTGCAATAAAACAGCTTTATTGAAGTACACTTTTTCAACCAGTTAAATATTCAACAAAGCTGCAAGAATACATTAGGTACACAGACTATATTAGTAATAATTCAGTAATAACAGGATATGCCAATGGCAATATGAAAAAAAACAACAATGATTAACACCAATATACAGACAAAACATAAAGAATATCATCATTCCAAGTCAAAACAAATGATAAGTAAAAGAGGGGGTATTAACTTAATTCCCATGCCCAATTCTAACACTTTTACAATCATTTTATATCAATTTTCAAATTGCGCATACCAGTGCTGTCATAGGCTTCTCTGCAAACATCACTACATTCACAAAAAAAATTCACTTGATCTTAAAAAATCATCAGATTTAGAACTTTTGCGTCGAAAATTGCAGTTTTTCTTGAAATGATTTAATTATTTACTTGGTCGCCTGAAAATTTGTGCATCATTTGCAAGTTTGTTAGAATAGATCATGCTGAAGCCTGGAAAAACTTATACCAAGAATCATCACAATTTTTTCAAGAGCAAGAGAAGTATTTTAGACCAACCAACTAGAGATGTCACAGGCTCACATTTTTATGACCTGGACCGACCCATACCCATCACAACAAACCCGTAACTTAACCTGTACCCCCTAAATTCTGGCCTGTACCTGGCCTATAAAATGACACTGTCTATTTTGCCTCAAAGGCAAAATAAACACTGCTGACGTCATTTTGCCTTCTATATGTGCACAAGGTGGTAAGTGGATCATTTACAAAGTCTGGATGAAGACATGTAGCACAACAAAAAATATCTTTTCCATTGTTGCCATCGGAAATCGCGAGCAACATGTGCGCAAAGCTTCGCACCGTGGCAGCAAGCAACAATAGAGATCATGCGTCGCAATCTCTTTTATTATTGCTTGCTTGCTCCACGCATAGATATTTTTGTTCTTCGTGCACATCCCATTCATGGTGAATCACACAATCAACGCAACACCATCGGAGAGGTTGCAACACAATCAACACTATCTACTAATTTTTTTTTTATTGTATTATTCTCAGATAACACTAATTGGAGGGCCAGCGGGCCGGGCGGGCTGGAGGGCCGTGTTTCCAAATGGAAAAGGTAAATTTTCGGCGGGCTAGCGGGCTGCTGCACACAAAACAGAAGGGCGGGCCGGCGGGCTGCACAAAAAGGCGGTCCGTCGGGCTGCGGAAAAGG
>JGI24159J19872_10001450_pt1 | contig 26114 bp, 16 predicted proteins | sample Ectturendosymbi4_FD_19872 | JGI IMG/M metagenome (IMG submission 19872)
AAAAAAAACAAATACGGGTGAAATATGAAAAAGCGAAGAGCAAAATAGGACTGACCCAGAGCTTCCAAAGAGAATAGTGACTAGAAATAGCTCAAACCGTGAAAACCACAAGGAAAATAAAATCAAGAACTAGTCATAACGTTTAATTTTGAAAAAAGAAAAAAATTAGTGAACAGTGAGCAGTCCGTCTAAAGGAAACTTGTTAATCGTTTGTCCGACATTGCTGTATACAAAGTAACTATAGGTAGCCAGATGGCATGGTTGCAATTACTAAAAAGGAAAAAACTTTTTAGCTCTGACGAGAGGTTAAGTACGAACAAATACTACATGAAAGCTTTGCCTGCTGCATGTTGAAGTGAAGCTTTCAAATGCTCTTATTGTATAATGATAAACAGTTTTTGCAGTGCTTTCAGATTCACCAAAATGTTAAACGCTTTGTACTGTTTTCTGACTGTAACCGAAACTAGTCTCAAGTTTTTTGCTTCAGCCTGCACCTCTTTATGAAACACTACTTTTTAACGGTTCCAAGCCAAAAGAGAAACCGAATTAACATTACATGTATGATAACTTTGACAAAATCACACAAAAACCGTTACAATTACTAATCCGATTGTTACAGGACAAAACTTTGAAAGTTATTAGTTAGGAATAATAGCTCGTTTTTGGTCCGAAGTGGAAATTATTCCTGATTCCCGGCCGGAATAGAATTCCGATACATCCCTAAAAATTATGGGTCTTCTCTCCTGGTTCTGTTCCGACACCGCCACATACTAATGAATTCAGAGTCACTCGTCAAGACGGTTCAGTTCGTTGCCTGAAAGTGCTATTTCCTGTTTTATTTTTTTAGCCGAAATGATGAAGAGCTTTATTTATGGGTTATGACTGGATATTCTTATAAACTTCGAGCGTAGAAACATGCCTTTCTATTACCTCTTTGTGGGTGAAATAGGGGGACAAAATCGATTTAAACTATTCACTTGATCGCCGTGAAATATTTCCTATGCATTTGCTCGAAAAAGAATTTTTTGGACGAAACTCAACGTCTTGCTGGAGTTGGCAAATTTTTTTTTTGAAAAAATTCTGAAGTCTGGTTAGTGTCTGAAGTAACCCCCTATTAGAAGTCATTAGCTTTGTTTTTTCTGATTAAATGCGTTGACTTGTAAAACATTAATTAAATGTAATGAATCCTTTGTCACCTTATACAGTAGAGTCAGTATGTCTTTTTCGTCAACTCGGTTAAATTAATGACAAGATGCATTATTTGAGTTCAGTCATTAAGTTTTGTTAAAAGAAAACCATTTGAAAATTCGCCCTGTATAGCGTTGGCGTAATGTACTATCCGCAGCTCATCTCGCTATTATCGTGTCATTCTCTGTGATAAATGATTCAACAGTTAAGCGAAAATTAGGCGCTTGTTTGAAAGTTTCTGTCACTCGCGGCCAGGGCATTTATTTTCAAAAATAAACCTGACGTCGTCGTTCAAATCCACTGAGCTCATTGCATTGTATTAAAATTACCCCACTTAGTGCGCGAAAAAGTTTTGCCAAAACTAAAATTTACGGAAGTATCATAATTCAGCAGCAGTCCCACCTTGTTATTCGAAGAGCCAAAGCGTGTTCTTACTATCTAGCACGACTTTGATTGTTACTTAAAACCGGATTTATAGCAAATGCACGAATATCTGTTTGTGTGAGGTGAATTGTTGTAGAAGCAACTCGTCAATTTCATGTAAACTTCTAACGCTCGTGTTTTCACATATTTTCGTTGGGTTAAAAATTACTGTCTTGCTGAAGACAGTTCATTCAAGTGCACGCAGCATGAAGGGCAGAATTTCAACAAGCAAAGTGGAAGTTCGCTGCAGTGTATGTTCGCGGTTACGTGTGCTAGATATTTTTGCGGGCTCTTCCATCGTGTTTCATGCAAATGCTTCTGCACATTTCTAATCAGATGTTGTAGAACTCAAAACGATGTGCAAAAAAATCATAATAAAAGATCTTGCAGAGTCGTAGCGTTGTCGTGACCTTGGACAAAGTGACGAAACAAAGCGCATTTTGTCCGTCGCACGTGGATGTAGATCGACCCTTGTGATGATATCTCCGTTCGTTGCAACTCCACTGTCTCGCTGCTCCTTCTCGGACATCCTACCTTTTGCCTCCCGAAAACTGCGCAATACACAGTATTTTCATTTCTTCCAGCCGGGTGTTTGCCGACGGGCCCGCAGGTAGGACGAGCTACGTCGGTATGTGAAGCGCACTTTGTAACTCCAAATATCCGAGACGTTTTCGCATATTCACCGATCGGGCTTGCTTTTTGGACGTGCCACTGAGTGCCTTTGTGTTTGCCGAGCTATAAATAGCGAGTGAATATGTTTGGGGCCAAAAACATGGCAGGCAGTTTTGTCTGCACAGCGGACATTCAAGTTGGTTTTGTTAAGACGTTTTCCTTCGAGCATTTCGCTTTGGGAGGTATTGCGAGTGCCCCTAACTTGCTCTGATCTGAGCGTGGGCAGGTTTGGAAATGTACAATATTCTGCTATAACTGCACATTCCATGAAGTATTTCGGCGTTCATCTTCGCAACCACGGGTGTGCAACGCTGCCGATCCTGTAGCCGCATGTTATGCTTCTCCTTAGTTTCAAACCGCGCAGCAATTGCTTAACTCCGCTTGACCAACTGTTGATCGCAGTCTCGTGTGAGCAAACAACTCAGTTTTCCACAATCAAAACTATCAGGTATAAGTTGCACAGTTATCAAGTTGTTTTGATGGTTGAGAGCGAAGTTAAGGAAAATATCTCGAAGAATTGTGCTCTCAACTAAGATCTGACGATTGTGTGTACAAACTTTTGTTCTTGACCATTATGACTAGCTCAGTGAAGCTTTATGTTTTGAGCGGCAATGGTATCGTAAAAAGATAAAGCTTTTTTAAAAAAATAGTGCTTGTCAGATGAGGCGTGACATCGGCACCGAATCGTTCGTTGTGCAACGGTCGGATAAACTTTGCTGTGATCGTCAGTGTCGCTAGGTAGCGCTGCAGCACTTCGAAGTCACTTGCAAGTGCAAGAAATTAACACGGCCAGCTTTTTCCTTTTTTATTTGCAATTAAAAAAGCAACAGAGAAGATACAACGCATGCAATTTTGTTCTTTCACCCTGCCTCGTTACTGAATGCTTCAAATGTCATGTGTTTCCTCTACGTTTTCTTAACGCTTGCACCGAACCTGGTGCAGATTATAAAATATCCTCAGGCTCCGACAACCAATTAAGATAAATACAATTTTGAAATTCCAGTTTCTCAGCTCGGCGAGCGCCACACTATCTGCAGCATGAATGACAACCATTTTCCGTTGTTTAAAACTCAATAACGGTTGTTTTGAGATGTATAGTCGAGACATTCAAACTCAAAGCTAACTTCAGCTGATAGAGCCACAATGTCTTCAATAACGCTTGAAGGGGCTGTATGCAATCTGAAGCCTATATTGGTGGACTTCGTACTTAGAGATACTGTTGCACGCTGTCAGTTTTAGATGAACCGTAGATCTTGGTTGCCGATATACAGCCGCAGAGTGGAAACGCTTTATATTACGGGCATTCCTGTTGAAACACGAATAACACTTCAAGTCGCAAAATGTTGACGTTAGTTCTACTGCACTGCTAACAAAAACCGTGGATTCGTTTTGCGAATTCGCCTTATTATTAACATAGAGATTGTTCGCTTGAATAACTGCAAATTTTCTAGTGATTGCAATTGCCGACTTAGACTTGTGAATTATTGCAATGATCAACAAACTACAATTATTGATCGCCTCATCGACTGTGCCATTTCCATTTTTTGCTTGCATCATGGATCAAAATGCGGCCTCAGCAGGTTGGGGTCAGGAGCTGAAATGAAGTTGTCTTCAAAACGAATACTATGTGTTGTCGCTATCCATCGCTTGAACTTCAGCTGATCTAAGCAGAATTTAGATGATAGATCGTGTACGGTTTCCTTGAATGTTCGTTCGTCATGCTCAGATAGCTTGCCTGCCCAGCAACCTTTATTTATTGCCGACCGCTGCGACCTCGCTTGAGGTCATGGCATCACAGCCGGCCTTGCGTATCGCCTAGCCGAGCTGACCGAAGATCGTTCATCTCTCTTCGTCGAGAATGTACGATCGACAGGACTGCGCTGTTCGCTGTCGGTGCGTTGTGGTTTGCGTCGTTTGCCATGGGCTCTTCACCTTGATACCTAGTTTTCATAGGTCTACTTAACGTGGATTTCGTCTCTGCCTCCGATACAACTGACTGTCCAAGCAACGCTCAACCGCGTCAATTACCTGAAGCCCTATTGCTTTACCAGCGATTAGTTAAACGTTGCGTGCACAGAAAATTAGTCAGTATTATTACATTGTCATGTGTCATGAAGGCAAAGAAAACTGAATGTGAATCAAGTGAAGCTGGGCTTTTCGCAATAGCAGGCGGACAAGCGCGCTATCGAACTGTCGTCATGGCAATCGTACCAAATAAAACATGTTTTACGATATCTCTCAACAGGAACAAATCGCAAGCAGCTGATTGTGATGTACAAGCAATGCCGTGGCATCGTACCGATAATATTCTTGAAGTCCGGTGATTTCAGTCGGTGAACCGGTGCTGAATGGTACATTACTCAAACATCTTTCCTTTTAAACGCTGTAGTGCTGGGTAAAACGGGTCGTGTTTTCTTGCTCCTGTTACTTATAATAGCTTGTAAATTATAATAGCTCTGGGTAATCTTTTTTCGCCAAGCATTTTATTAGATTCACTCCAGTTGACCAGCAATCACGGAGAAAATTTGCTAAAGATGTTTAAATGACAAAACCTAGATGGGGGATACCCCTCAAAGATTCATTCTTTGCGCCCCGTTCTAATTGGTCTGCGAACCGCCACAGGTTCTTGTTTCGGTGGCGAGTGGAACGCTGCTGTATGGCGAAGTTCTTTGTGTTTTCAGCGTAGCCATATAAATTCTGTTTGTTACGTAAGAATCTGATTAGTTACATGCAAGCGCTCTGCATTTCAATTGCACCAAATGCATATTGATGAAACGTGTGTCCGCAAGCCAGACATTCGATTGAGATTCCGTTTTTTGTTGAAATCGTGAATTTTGGTTTATGGAGTGCCATTGTTCAAGTAATTTCCAAATCGATAATCTGGCACGGTCTGTTATGACAAATTAGTGAATTTGAAATTCTTTGCTTGCTGAATGTTCCAACACACATGGTCTTGTCAAGCATTGCGAAAATCGGACTGTGATTCATGCTTTCCTCGAGGGATAATGAGAAAAGCATGTAATGGGGAGTAGTGTGTGACGCGCGCACATCCGAAGCTTTCTGGCACTGTGCGAGTTGACCGCTAAATTGTCAGTTGCGATGGTTTGCTTTGCTTGCTTCTGAAAGCTTGTCGGGTGATTGTGTTTGGCTGTCGAACGCACTCTATTCGGCGATGGCAATCGTTGCAGAGAGCCCATTCGAAATGCGTGGGCGTACCGTCCAGCGCGAGCTATAATTTTCGGGCAACCCACGCAGTGCATCTGCGATTGCCGATGTCACGTGTTCTCCGTTGTCTCAGCAACACCCTGTTGTTGAGTTTTCGAATCGAATGCGCGTCGACTCAACCCGTGTCCCTGCTAACCTCACTAAGTTACTGAAGCAACAGTCATCCAAGCTTAACCAGGATGTTTCGAGGCCAAAATCACGCACGCCACGAAACATGCAGACTCGCTTGAACACGAAGTTTGTCTGATGAATTCTTGAAGCGGCCTCGACGATTGCTGCGGTCACGTGATAAACGGCTGCTCCAATGTTTGCTCGCTTGGTGGGTGGAGCGCGTCTAACCCTTGTGACGCAGGAGCTTTCTCAGCATTAGACAATGTCGGTCGTTACCAAATGAGGGTGAATTGGGACCGCTGCGAAACTTGATCAACCTTTATCGATTGTTGTGGAAGTGCTCGGTCAGCTCCGCTGTAATCGGATGCGAGGTAGTCAGGTCGGTTTTACTGCTCTGCGTTTCTCACCTTATCGTTCTCCCAGCTACTTTAGCAATGACGGATCCTTCACTGGGACTTCATTCCAGTGCGATGTTTGGTATAGCATTATAAAGTTCCTGCTGTTGCTTCAGCTTCCGATTTTGCTTGTTGCAATCTCACCATCGTTTCATGGTTCGCTAGTTCCTTTTGACATGACTGCATTCACAGTCGCATTGTCTGAACGCAAAAGGCAGCATGCGCAACCTGGCACCTGATTGGCTTTCGCAAACTACCGACAAGTTACATTCTCCTTGAACGCCTGTTATTTACTGGACTCGCTGCAACGCAGAACGTCATTTTGTTGATGGGATGCTGCTCTTAAGAACGTCACATCCGGTATAAAATGACTCCAACCTGCCCGAAAGCTGAAAGCGCTATTATTTGCTCACGGATAACTGCTCATTGACAGTGAACTAGCTGTTTTGACCAACACTGCATATTATAAAACAATGCGCAAACCATTTAATGTTCGCAAGCAAAGTGCAGTACCTAAATGACGATCCTGCCTAACCGTCACATGACTTTCACTAGGTGGTGTACGATTGGCTATGACCTGGTTGATCAATAAAATAAATGACTGTAGACATTTTTGCATAAATTCAATATTTTCGCTGCAAACAATTTATCTTGTTGATAGGTATGAATTCCGACCGTTAAATCTTTGACGCTGCAGAATAGTATGTTAAAGGAAAAGCCAACGGTTTTCACCAATCTGCTTTCTTTTTTCTGTTGCCGTGTATTGCCATACACTTCGATACTAAACCTATGATTGGTATATTATGGTGTAGACCAGGGTTTTTTTTTAAGGAAAATGTTAGGTACCCTGTATGGGTCTGTAGGGACCCGATTTTCTCTGATTTTAGGGACCCGATGATAATTTTCTCTGATTCTAGGGACCCGAATCGGGTCCCTAAAACGTCTTAAAAAACCTGGTGCAGACACACGTTTGGTTAAGGCATATGAAGATTAAAAGATTTTTATTACCAGCAACCAAACAGTGGTTTACGTTTTGAAAATGCTTTTAAAAGATTAATCATTTACGTGCGCCTATGTCAGCACATGCCTTTTCTTCCCAATCAAAGAAATGGTTTGGTCAAGTTCCTGTATCTGCTTCTCGTCTAACTAGGAATGATCAGTCTGTTTTGTCGCAAATTTTGTGACCCGCATGAAATAGCACATGTCACGCGATTACGTTGGCAAATTACTTAATGTGATACTTTTATTTTAGTGCCAGCGATCAGGTTTAACAAGAAAATAATGAATACGGCCCTTTTCAAATATAATTTGTGGCATAGCAGTTTTCGATTATTTGACAATCACACAAATGTTCAAATCCAGCTAATTGTTTGAACGTGCTGACCAACGCTGATGTTACAATTTTGTTCACTGAGCGGTAATGATAACAATTTCGAGGACGATCGGGATGTAGTTCTGGATCTCCCGAACGAACTCGCTGGTTGCAAGCTTTTTCCTCTGCGTTGTTTTGGAGCGGTGTTCCCGAAGGTTTTATATCCTGTATTTTACGGCTTAGAAATCAGAAATTATGTGGGAACACAGGCTCAAGGAGACGTGACGACGGCTTTTGCATTCCCAGCTGTTGTTCCATTGCAGCCTAAGTTTGCCTGAACCCAGCAACTTGTTTACAGTCCGACCTACCCACTCGTTACTTCGCTTCTCGCTCACTTATTTTCCACGGAAGCGGCCCTGTAACGTGAGATGTAAACGCTCTGTGTACGCTTGTAGCAGTCGTCGAAGAAAGCAAATACTGTGCTCTCCGCTGGGTTGCAGCTCGCTAACCTTGCTGCAATGCGCGTTCTGCGCATGCTCTCTTAGCACCGTAGGTGATAGCTCGAGGGTAGCGGGAGAACACTGCTATGTAAGGTTTGGAACGCACTTCACAAGCGCCATTGTTCTCATTTGCTTCGGCGAGGGCGGATAAACAGTTTGATACAATTGTTTGCAAGGCAACACAAAACATGTTTGGCAACACGCTCTAACACAGTTCATTGAATGGTTAGAGATCTTATTTCCATCCGCTATCTATATTGCACTCTGTTGCACGCTTTGCAAACTCAGCTCCACAACAGAACACACGACGACAGACAGACAGACAGTATAAACCAGTGGTTCTCAACCACGGTTCTGAGGGCCGCATGCGCCTCCCAAGCACCCTTTGTGGGGCCCTCAGCAGTCTTTCAACAATATTTTGTGCAACAGACTTCCTTCTGCAATAAACAAAATGTGTCAATTGACTTGTGTTAAAAATTTTTAGTGCGGGTCTCTAACAAAAACATGGGTCTGGATTTGGCTCCCTTCAGCGAAAAGATTAAGAACCACTGGTATAAACAGAACTGCGGTATAAACAGAACTGCGGTGGAGTTACCTCGGGTAGATCCGATTTGAACTTTGCGACTCTGCTTAGTGGTGTTTAGCCTATGCAAGGAGGGGTGCGGTTGATCGTTTCTTTGGCATTTGGCACAAAAGCAGTTCTCACTGTTCGGAAGTTCATTCATTGCCCGCTAAAGTGCACTTTTGTTTCTTGTTCAGGCACACCCTGCGCTTGCGCCTTGTGCTTCTGAGGCATTTTCCACAACTTACGCGAACTCGCTGTATGACCGATGGAAGTATTTAGACTTTGTGCTTTTCCGCTTCCGGGCAAAAAAGTTTCGAAGCTTGTTGCGTGTCGTCATGTGCGGTTTGATGCTTGCGCTCTTCGTTCCGATATCAATGGGATCTTTATGGTCCGCAGCGGTGTTTGCATTCACTCCTGAACAATAAAGATCACTGTTTGCGATGTGCCAACGGTTTGCGACATTTGCTCGAGAACACCACAGCAATAAAACACCTTGTTCGTTTTTGCCTGAAACTCGGACCCATTGAAAAGTAGTCGAGTCTTTCGAATGGTCGTGCTGGAAACTTTCGTTCGAACATTCGCCATCTCTTGTTGAAGAACTTTTCGAAATTGCTGTTGAGCTTTCAAGGGATTATAAAACACTTTTATGCTTTTTTTACCAATAAGTACAAAGGGCGTAATTTTGGCTTATCTGGAGATTTCCTTGCTACTTTACCCCATCAGACTCAGCTTTTTCATTTTTCAAACTCGTCCTTCGAATGCCCTCCACTTCGTGAGATAAGACTTGTCAAACTTAATTTTACTTCCTGTCAGTATCCAAGTGCATAAGTTCACTGGAGTAGCGAAAGCGGGATAACGTTCACTGTTTAAATGCCACGCAAACTCGCGCTGAGGCACGGTACCATTGTGAAAACAAACGTCATGGACCAAGACACCGCTTGCAAGTGCATATGCTCCAATGCTGCAATCATTGCAGCTGGGATTTTTCTAGCCTTGCTATTCAGATACTTTGACATTCTGTTAAATGAAGAAAACGAATTGTTGGCGATGAACGATTTTCTGCCAATCGTCACTCCTATGGTTAGCGGAAAAGCAAATAGTGTATCTAGTCTTGAGCGCTGGACTGAAATGCAGTTTTGCATCGCGGCTGAGTGTGTCGGGGTGCGTGTAATTGATTCTTGTAAACACAGACGGTTGCCATTTCTCGCAGCTGTGGCCTTTTGCGTCGCCTACGGGCGAGAACTTGTATGTAAAGTGCATGTTTTTCTGAGCTATCGCGAAAACGTCTGTTTTTAAAGCATCGATCCGCAGTAGTAACGAAATCCTCTTAGAGCAAGTGGGAGTGCCGTCGTTTTGCAGTCGTTGATTATTGTGGGCCAAACGTTTTGCGGTATGTGCAGTACCCACCAGGATTTCTCTGTCATTGTTGTACGTTCTTAAGAATTGTTTTTCAGTTTTATGCCGATTTGGGGAAGTATTTCGCGATGCGAACGTGATCCTTGTCCGATTTGCGACTGAAAATCGCGCACGAGCAAGTACCTGTTACGAAGTTTTTGCGTATACGTATTTCTGATCGGCCTGCGTAGTTTCAAACTCTCAACAACTTCAATTTGTACGTTGACATTTTTATGGATATTCTCCTGTGTGTGTAGCCCCACTCCCGTTACGCAGCGTGCGTGAAATAGCTCAACGGCTTTATGAGTTAATAGAAATGCGAGCTGCTTCGCGTTTGCTGAGCATCTCATAAGAGGCCTTGACAAGAAACATCTGGAGCAGTTTCTTTCGGTTGTGGTCATTTTTGTGAGGTATCTTTGGCAGTGGACAAAGTGCTTGCTGAAGAGATTACACGGTTATGGCCGCTTGCACTCACCCACTACACCAATAACAACAGTTGTTCTGCCAGCTTGATTCTTCACTTGTAAGTATTGACACCACGCGCAGCGCGTAACGGAGCGCTTATCGCTTAGAATGTCGAAAGGTTTAAGGCTGTTAAGCAATCACGAACTTATTTGAGAATCGCACGAAAAATCATCTCGTCACTTGAGTAGTCGACCACAGTGAAGCACGCTGATCGGTTTTGCCTGGATTTTTCGATTTGTATTGGTCATGATGCACCGCAAGCCAGACTAATAGCAAGGCTACAAGACCGAACGACGCTGTTCGCAAGTTCGTTTCTTTTACCACCGTTTCGCAGCAACGAAACGAGCTTCGGATTACGATGAACGATCGCGTTGACCTTTGACTTGCACATTGCGATTACTCAGCTGATGCAGTGCAAGCCGAAGTACAACTTCTATTATTATTATCTGGAATCAAGTGTTGCTTTTCTATAAAAAGAGACCGTACGAAAATCCAATCACTACTTCGCAGTTCTGCAAAAAAAACGCTTGACTGCGTGATCCTCGTTAACCTGCAGGCGGTGCTAGGATTGCTGCGTGCTTCATTGTTGATAGTGTTTCACAGCTTTGCAGATTTACGCGATCGTTGTTGTGAAAACCCTGGAGCGGTTCTGTGCATGACGCCATTGGTCCGATCTTATCGAGCTGCCTGCTGTAGGTGATTTTCTCCTTTCTCGCATCTTCCACATGATCTGTGTCGAACACATAAGATTTCCAGATAGCGTTGCACCGACCAGTTGCGCACTCATTAGAAACGGCCACTGAGCAGCAGAGCTGCAATCACTTCTCCATGACAAGATCTAAGTTTGAGAAATAAATGTTCAACATTTATACGTCTTGCAGCCAAACCACCGGCATGAACCAGCAAGCAGCACTGAGCTGGTTCAACACTCACGGCGTGGCAGCGCAAATGATTTACACTTGGTTCAGTTTTGTAATAGGTTTCCATGGACGACGGCAGAATCGTTCCGCAGTGGTGCTCAGAGTAGCCTCGCAAGTTGCCCAAGCAAAAATATTGCTATTCCCGTAAACTCTAGTGTACCCAATCACAGTAAAACCACAAAATATTAGAGGTTTTGTTGAAAGTAGTCACCAATCCACCATACTAAACTAAAATCAGAAGGAAATATATCGTTCCCAATCTCGTGCAAATCTTCCCAAAGACTGCGATCCCGGCTTTAATTTCAAACTACGAAATCAAAAAAGAACGGAAGAACTGCTTCCAAGCGCCTGTAGTGCGGTTATTTCGATGACGGGCACTACAGATCTTGCAACTACTTGAACATGTGAACTGCTTTGATGAAGCTGTTGAAGTGGGTTAGTTTGGTGTTGGGAGTTGTTCAAGTGAAACTATTGTAAGTATCAAAGTAGAGGAAAAAGATTTGTGTAGACTAACTTTAGAAGAATTACTTCGGTACTGATCACCACTGCCTTGAGGGGATCCGAATTACGGAATTTCGCTGACTACAGCCAAGTGAACGTAAAGTGACGTATGCAGCTGATAAATGACCTTATAGGTTCGCCAGCAGACTTTGAAACATATAGCTGTGCTCGCATATATTCTTAGATGATAAAGTTATGCAGAACACTGCGAAGCGATGGAAAAATACATCTGCGTTTGCTGCCCGGAAAAACTTTGCCCGCTTTGAGTCTAATCTGAAAAATAAAAACATACATCAACATGGCAGACGGATTGCCTTTTTCAAAAAATTTCTGAGAAAATCTTTTCCTCACGTTTTGTGAGACACAAGTTTCATATAATGTCAACACTACAAGGGTTTTTTTCACCGCAGCGAATGTCACTACCGTCGAATACTTAAGCTCGCATGCACTTCAACAGGGATACACCAATGTCGCGCCACTCGGATGCATCACGTAGCCTGTTCACATGGCGCCTTTTATTGTGGCCTAATTGTGGCTTTTTGTCGATTGTGGCTTTTTATTTGCTGAGTCACGCTTAAGAAAGCCACTTTCTCAAACGTGACTCAGAAAATAAAAGCCACAATCGACCAAAAGCCACAATTTGGCCACAATGAAATGCGCCATGTAAACAGGCTAACAGAGTTGTAAGTTAGACCGGGCTTTTCGGGTCGGGCCTGGTTCGGGCTCAACTTTGTCAAAATGTTTTAAGCCGGTTTCGGGCCTGCACACTAATTTTATTCGCAGCGATGGCCACTTTTGCCGCCACTTACTGTTGAAGTAATCGAGTTGATTAAATCTTCATTAAAAATGATTAATTGGGGATTATATATTCATGTTTACTTTCCTACGCCACCAATACCCCGCAGTTGCGCATATCTTGACTGTAAACTTCATCAATCGGTAAATTTGACTTTCGGACCTAATCGGGCTTCAAACATAAATGTCAGCCTCGATCCGGATTCGAGCTTCCAAATGAGGCCCGTTTACAACAATCATTAACTGCATTATTGCAGGAATATGAAGTTGTGTCATTGCGAATGCCGTTTTTACAACTCCGGTATGAATATTGAAAGATCACATTAACTGCATCGAAATATATCAAAGTTGGAAAAGATGAAAGGAGAGCTCGGGGTGGCCGCAGCAGTCCTTCGGGAAAACGTCGGGATGCTTTCATAAAAACAAAATCTTTTAAGAACTGTAAATCGAGGGGTATCCCCGTTTCCACCCAGAAATCTGTGAAGGTAAAAACTCGAGCTTACAACCGATTGAATTGTCGTCAAATCCTCCGGGGCAGCTGATATCGCGAACCTCCCGTGAAGAATCAGTAGTTACGTCATACGCAATTAGCATCACAGGATGCTTGCATCCTAATAAGCAGCAATGTGCCGACGTCTTATCCTTTACTGAAGGTTTAACACCGCTCATGTGTGAACATCAAGTGTGGGTGTTTTCGGGTAAAAGTTCTTTGAATTTAAAGAACAGCAGAGTCGGTGATCGGTTTCATATATTTTCAAGTTTGTTGGTCTGCAACCAATTGAAACGTGGCATACGCTGCTTCGAATTGACTTCAATTTTTTTTAGACACTGAACAATCCTGTTGCACGAATCTGTACGCGAATGTGTAGTCTGCCGACCTACATCAAGCAAGGAGTGTTCTGCAGTCGGCTCGTGGGGGAGTTCTGTTTTGCCGCGGAAATTGCGCAAGGTCGCGTGCGCCTTTGTACGAAGTGCTGCTGAGTGATCGTTGTAACTCAGCCATTGCAGGTAAGAATGCAGTGAAATAAAACATATACGAGATTTACATTTCTAGTTAGGGTTGCCAGATGGCCGGTATTTTACTGCAATTTTAGCAGAGACCGGTAAGAAGCCGGTATTTTAAAAAAAGTGCCTGAAGCCGGTATTTCGAAAATAAATAATTTGCGGTAACTGCGAAAAGAACAAACGCTGAACTTCTCAAATTGTAATGACTTTAGTACTGAATGTTGTCAGGACAGTTCCTTCAGCGAAGTTCGTTTACTACTGATGGCGCAACCCTTGATGCGATTGTGACATCACACACACACGCCAAAATGTAATGAGTCAGCCAAAATAAAGGCAAATTATTACTTTTTGTCTTAATCAGCAATGCTCATTGTCTCTGTTTCCCTGCTTCTTTGTTTAGTCATACACAGTAGACGCCGGATAATAGATTCTCGGTTAATACAACCACCCGCTTATTGCATCCAAATCGCATGGAACGATCATTTCAAAAACCGTCGCCAGAAGGTCTTCAACAAGAGGGCTTTACGTTCGTGCAAGAGGGCTTGACATTGTAAAAATTGACAAAACCCCACTGATTTGTATTGTTTCGTATTTCGATTTGGGAAGGCTTGGAGCGTTGTTAGGGGGGCTTAACCCATCAAAGTCCCTGTGGCGACGGGACTCATCATTTCCCATCGTTAAAACTCCGGTTAATACATTCAGCCACCGCTTAATTCATCCATTTCTGATTCCCATGCAGGCAAACTGTTTTTACTTGACGGAACAGTATTTGAGAAAATGAACATCCTTAAGGAAACACCTTCGTTCACATTAAACCCTGCAGTTATCGTTTTTTTATGTAGATTACAGTAATTTGCAAATGCTTAGCGTAGGGCTATAGACTATGCTCACAAAGCATATGTTTATAAACTGTTTAAAATTTTTTTAACCAAGCATTGTGGGAGCTTCATGAAATTGAAAAGAAAATAACACGCAGACTAAATGCATTGCCAAAAAAGCGTTCTTTTAAACATTGTTATTCGAGAAACTCGTACCATTAAATATCCGCATACGCATTTTGTCACAATTAAGATCTGGCATGGCACGGTTGACCGGTTTTTTTACAAAACGCATCTGGCAACCCTAGTTACATGTGAAGCTTACATTGCAAGTTTCAAAACGAGTGAACGAATGCGCCAAAGCAATGAATCCCCATCTTGATAAAGATATACTTGAACTTACAGTACGTTACTTCCATTTTTAACAAAATAAGCCATAGGCCCATTTTTGCACGAACACGTATTACTCGTTTATCAACCCTGAGCGACAGCAAATTATGTAAGGACATGGAATTCAATAGTAAAACGTTGAAAAAACAAGTTTCGTTGCCTTTCTGCCGCAACAGATTTTGGTCACAATACACTTTGGCCTGATTTTACCGTTTGTAAACAGTCGATACCAGGCTAAGCGAGAGATGCACAAGCGATGGAAAGACAGAAATGGGGTGGGCAAGTAGAGTTAACTGGCACAGCTGTGTATGATGTGATGGTTCTGCTGCTGAAAAAGACCGAACCAGGATTTTTCCAGCAAGCGACTCAAATCTAGCTTTGCCACTGTTTATATCAGAGGTGATCTAACCGTAAGTCACCTTAACTAATGTGCGAGCAAATGCATTGCAGTTCGGCAAAAGCAAAGCATTGCCGATGCCCTTCTCGCAAAATACACACAACAGCATGCAAAACCGTTCGTCAAAGTGTACGAAGGGTCGCTGTTATTCGCAGAGGAGGACGTGCGAAATTTGCGAAGTGTGTTCCAGCTCACGTGTTATGGCTGAGCAAGCGCTCGACGCTTCAGCAGAGCTCCAGCGATGGTAACGTAACAAATGAATTACGTCATGAGCCATAGGCCGCCCGCTGATGTGGCGCCTGTCACGTATGATGCGTGAAAGTCAGCGTTTCTGGTGCACCTGAGGCTTTTGCATATTTGCTTGCCTGGTTTCGCCGCTTTCTCAGTTAATGGTGCGCGTGGTGGACTGGAAAACGGTGCGATAAGCGAAGGTGACTATTGACGGATTAGTTTTTAGCGGAAGTTCTTCGTTTCAGAAAAGTCCTTTCTTGAATTGTTTTTCCATTGTCCTTTGTTATCCCGAGACACCCGAAATCGAAGGTGTGTGCATGATTTCACCACATTTGTTGTTTGCCGTTTGCTCCGAGCTATAAGCGCAATTTGCTGAACCCGACAAATTCTGCATCAGTAGTAATTCTGATCCCAAAGATTATCAGACAATCGCTAGTGAAACATTTCAAATGTTTTTCATGTACTTATTGATTGCATTTTTTACATTTTAAACGGTTCATGTGACCTTGGATTTAGAAATTGACTGTTACAACATTTTAGATAACATGTCTTGGTCAAAGTGTCCTTTTATCGTTATTAAATGCTGCACGTGTAAGCAGGAATCAAACATCAGTGGTTCTCAAGCACCCTTTGTGTGGCTCTCAACAGTCTTTCAGTAACGCCTCTAATATTTTGTGTAACAGACTTCGTTCTACAATAAAACAAAATGTAGGTCTGGATTTGGCTCTCTTCAGCGAAAAGGTTGAGAACCACTGCTCTATTTTTCAATACTGTTCAACTCCTTCGTCTGTGAAGCCCTTGTGTATTCAGGGTGTTTGTACTGCATGTAAGCATCTTAAGCTGTTTTAGAAATTCGTCTCTTGCAACATGCTCCAACTGCACCTAATCATGAAAGTCGACATGTTTCTCACATAACACTCAGCCAAGTTTTTCTTCGGGACATACACTGAGTAACCAGTTTCGAGTGTTTGGGACACTCTAGGATAATATATGCTGACTGCTCGCAAGATGCTGATAGAGCCAGACCCCGTTTGTACATGTTTAAGTTTTACCAGTCCGAAGGCGATTAAGCCTGACCCATGCTGGTCTTGGGATGGACATTGCAGCAGAGCTGGTACTGACGTCGAGTATGAAATCACGGCGTCTGATGTTGTTTTTCCCACTACGTGTTCCATGTTTGGTCCGCCCCAGTGTGCAGCAGGGTTGCCTGCTACTTCATCAGCGCAGTGGCCAGGCGAACTCTCATAAACTGTCCAAACCTTTGTGCTTAAGGCCAAACGTCGTTTTTATTTATTTTTATAAACAGAGTATGTGTTGTTAACTATTTCTATTCTCTGGATTTGGAATAGTAAATTGGGTAATTTCAATTGTCAGACAGGGAATCGTGCTTGTGAAAATTCATATGGAGACATTGTGGTACCACACACAAATTCGGTAAAATTGTCAAAAATGTTCAAAAAAGGTCAAACAAAATATTTGCGGCCAAAACACTTCTGAAAAATCCAAGTACCCAGTGTGCAATACTACTGTCGATAGAATTGAGCAGTTTCTGTACCGATTCCGCAATATGGGAAAATCTCAAATTTTGACTTCCCGAGCAAAAGAATAGTGCGTTTTAAAAAACAAAAAATATACCAATGCTCTCTTGACGAGAATGTGGCATTTTGCAAACTTCTGCCACCCCTTCGAGTGAGTGTACGCATTGCTGTGGAGCAATTGTGACTCGAGATTGCAGGCTTTTTCTTGCGTTTTGAATCACGTGGTTACGGTCACGTGGATGTATTTTCCTCGTTCTTCGCTCTTCGAGGAAAAAGCCACTCATTTCGCTCTTCGAGGAAAAAGTTTGTTTTCTGCTTGGGCCTGGTCAGCCAAAGTTGCAACACAGGTCACTTCAACAACACAGCGATGAAGGCGAAGCGTTCGCGCATCCGCTGCAGTCTCGTGTGTCGCGCCATACGGTGCGGACCAACAGGCGACATAAGCCGTGCCGACAAAGTAAGCATTTACACCGGTGCTTTCCAATCGGGGGCAAAACATGTTTTCCAACGTCCCAAATATGGTTTCCGTTATCGTATGTTAATGGTGTCAAGACTTGACATGGGACAGGGATTGCGACAACCCATCCTGCTTCTGTCTCATGGTTTGAAAATAGATGTGTTTTCTTTCGACAGACGCTTTGTGCAGGATACCTGGGTCCGATACAATTTCAACGTGTTTACGCCACAGAAATCTCGAAACGACAGTGGAAGTGTAGCTTCCTCAGGCCCGGCAGACAAGTTGGTCATTATTCTGTGCAACAATAGACGCGGCGGCGTTGAGCGAACGGTATTCACGTAACATTGTCCTGTCAAAGTAGCTGACTTACCCGTGCAGTCTTCGCCTAAAAATAAGTCGCGGTTGCCTGCACGTTGCCAGCGGCCAGCGAGCCAAGCAATGCACGACGGAGGGTCCGAGACGTTCCGGTCGTTAAAAAGTGATTCGAACCAAACGATACCTCTTTTGTCGATGACATTAATCTTGTCGAATTAAGTGCGGTTTTTGGCTCCAATCGCTTCTCTGATTACTTCGATGATTCATCGCGCGCGCATATACACTTCGGACAGCGGCACTGTGTGGTGCGCGCGATGCAGCGCGCTTCCAGTGAAGAGTGTTATTATTGCTTCACTCGCGTTTCTTTGACTCCCCGTGCAGGAACTAAACAGGACAAATCCGTTACGCTTCTTTCGACAGAACCATTTTGCAGCCTCGTCCAAACCAAGCTTGACCCCAACTCAGCTCATCACGCACGAAATTGCTTTTTGATTTGTTACTGCCGATCGACGTTAAGCGATCCTTCGCCGGTTTTCGTTGCGCCTCCGTGTTTTTGGCCGAACAACGACGTTCAACATCAACTATATGTGACATCCCAGCCGCGAACTCTCAACGTCACGCTTCGTTTATCTGTGCGTTGTTGACTGATATTTGCTCTACGCGTAAAACTCGGTTCAGTGGGCCGCACTTCCTCGAGCTGAAAAACCGAAATATGATAGTCACGGGCTCTTTTCTTTATTCCTTTGCTCGTGTATTTTCTAACTTTATCCTTGCGTGGCTTTCGATGAAAATGACATGGTCTTCTGTCTTGTTAGCATTTGTTATGCTGTCATGGTAAATAACAGTTTATTCCAAAAACAGGTGGTAGTATCATCTTCTGGATGGGTTGGTTCGTGATTTAATTCACTGCTTCAGTGTTATTTGGTTTCAAAGGACATACGCTATTCTAAACATTCTAAACACTTCAAATGTGCTGCGCGGCGCACATAGAATTCGCACTGCTGCCTGCTGATTGGGCAAAACTGGCGTAGTCACAGCGTTGTTTTTCTTCAACAACGCTTCCGCGCGTACAAAATGCCGATGTTGAACCTGCAAATCGTCTTGAATGCTGCTTTGTTTTTGCAGGTATAACGCGCCCGCACTTAGTCTAGACATCATCCGCACTATTTTTGGACGTTCATGCACACCTGTTTAAAAGCAACTGCCCGACTGTGCCATCTGTCATCGCTGCTGGTGAAGTGAATTGGTCAGGATTGTGATGCAAGACTGATCTGATAAACTTGACACATGTGTTCATGCACTCTTAAACGCAACCCCAACACAATTTCCGCCGCCTTTCTGCTAACGCGTAAGCCAAGCGTGTTGTTGGTTGCTTTCGTGTTATACTGAGGCGATATGTGGCACCAGTGTTGGGCGCGGCTAGAAGCTACATAGACGCCACATACATTATTCTGGATGTTTTGTTCTTTGCAAAACTACAATTAGTGGAACCCATGGTAAAAAAGTTTTTATTAGACATGCAACGTCTCTTGTATGTGGAAACTGCGCATGGAAATCAGTGGAGGATCTGAACATCCAAAAGGCAGCGTTGGTGGTGTGCTAAATTTGGAGCTTTGATTCTTTTTTAACGACCATGCTTTCGCGTCAAGCACCTCTTGCGTGGTTCCCTCGTTTGACGTACGGTACTTCTTGGTGGTTACCTCACACCTCAACAATAACCATGTAGGAAATTGTCAGGCTGCAAGTGTTTCAAATGTTCTATAACGTTCGCTTCTTGCCATCGAGCAAACGCTTTTTGACGTAGCGACCTAATTTGCTTGTCAAAGCTAGCATATGCAATTTATATTGATCTTTCGTGGTCGCTGTGCAATTTACACCAATACGACCTTTTAGGTTTTCGTGGATTTGCCCAACAGTGTAACCAGAGCCAAAAATAGCGTTTATTTACATTTGAACCGGTCTGTTCATTGATCACTGCCCTGTTTCTCAAGCTTTGTGACCGAGTATTACCAATCATGCCAGATGTTGTGTTCTTCGTTTTCTGATCATGTTAATTTTTTGTTCGTTTTTTAAATGTGCTGCACGCATGACGAACGAGCGCATAATTAGCCGGGCCATTCGCAGTAAGGTTTAGATTTCAGAGTATTTGCTTCTAACGTAATCTACTGACGAATGTTGTGACGCAAGGCGTTCGCACAAGTTTGCTGGTGAAACACTGAAACAGTGCTTGTCATAAATAAATCGATTTTGCGCTGTACGGTCGCTTCTCCAAAATAAATACCAGATTGACTGCGTGTTTTGCCATAAATACGCTTGCGCAAGCCGGTTTTATCAATCCGGGCTATTTCAGCCATCGCTGCGGGCGTCTTCGTAATTGGTAAACGTTTATGGAAAGATTTGACCACTTTTTCTGTAACATGCAACACTTCATAGCAATTGTGGGTTGAAGATTTTTCTCCACAAACGATTATCGCCCAGTAATGAACACAACATTTCTCTTGTAAAGGTCAAGCCACGGTTCAAGTAGTAACTCGTTTCCTGAATATCATTAAATATTCCTACAAGAGGAGGCAGGAGTCATCCGCTTTATGTTCAGAGCGATCATAGTCCATGTGTTGTGTGCTCAGTGTGTTACAGAAAATACAAAATAAAAGTTATTTGTTAAAACCGACTTCCGCCAGTTGTTGTTCCCTGGTTGCAAGAACGACTGTTGCAAATGTTATCCGCTTCTGCTCCGCTGTTTACAGCGAGACTATGTTTAGCTCGCAGTGTAGTGGGTTTTTGTTGCTGCGGACTTCGCTTTGAGATGCAGGCAGGAAGCCGTTACGCCGACATCCGGGTGACAGCGATGTTGATAACAAGAGATCGATCCTGCAATGCGTTAGTGGCGAACCGCGGGCGTTGTCGCGCGGTGGTAAAGCTGCGACGCTCAAGTACTTGAACTCTTCTTGCTTTCCCGCCATTGAACGCTGTGGTAAAGTGCCACGTGACAAAACAGATTTCAAATTTGTTTGCAGCTTGCGGTCTTTGCAGGCAATGCAACTGTGATTTACTCGCAACTTGAATTGATGCGTGATTTCTGAAACCTTTAGTCGCCAGCTTTTACTATGAATGATTGAATCAACATACAACCATGCAGTCGTTAGTGTTGGAAAACCCAGGAGCGCTGAAAAACAATTACCACGCCTGTGAAATTGAAAATAACACGGGTCTAAAAACAACAAACTAACCTGTGTTAACTTGCTAGGTGGACAAAAATCGATACTGCATTAAAAATCTACTTCTGCTCTGCCCTTTACTGAACGAGAGGAAAAGCAGTTTCTCTCTTTTTTTCAGCGCCATTAATAAAATTAGTTATGCTCGTTCTTAACTGGGGAGTTTAGTGACGCAGTATCCTGCGTCTTTGTCATATGCCAAGCAGATAAAATAATTTCTGAAGTAACACGGTTTATGTGTTTTTTTAGGCGTTTTACCCCCACATCAGTCTTGCCTGTGTTAGTTTATGTTTTACAAACATCTGTTGGCTACATTCATAGCTTGGCTACAAGACGTAATGTACTGGCGAGGGACGTGCACAATACAGAAAACAATTTCCTGATCCACGAATACAGCCAAACGCTCATTGCAGAGAATAACGTACCGCTCCGTTATTGCAATAAAAATTTTTAACTGCTGTGCAAAACGATTCATATTCTTCCTGCTACCACTCGCGTAAAGTGTTGCTCTTCATGTTGCCATTTGGCTTTCGGAATCTCGCTTAATCATCCCATAAGCGCCATAGCCTTGTAACCACGCTACTTGGGGCGATGAATTATTGCAGATTGTGGTGTTGAAGGTACCCGTGTGAACATTGAATGTTGCGATCATTCTTCATTCATTTCCTTCGGTTGTTGCCGTAAGTGGTAACGCAACGAGTGGCTCGTCGCTAACAGTTTATTAAAGCGAGAACTCTAAACGACGAGGAGACGATATTCGGAGCATTACCGACCGAGCCAAACGATGCTTGACCTGGTAGGAAATGATCCTGCGTTTTCTGGTTAACCTCTCGCCTGTGAAAACAGCACTTGATGCTGGTCGTATGTGCGATGTTCGGCGGTAGCGTCGTTCTCGTCGCAAATTGTATTTTTATCCTGAAACACACGGAGACGTGCAAGCCAAGGTTTCGAAATCCCCGGTAATTAATGTTTGACGTCAGGACTAGCCATGGCGCTTGACTCATGCCGCAAGGTAAGCAGTTAATCTATGTAGATGCATGCACTCCAGACGTCTCAATTCCATTTAGAGGCAGCGTCTCACAGTCGGAGATTTGCGAAAAGCGTAGACTGTTTGGGATGGTAGTTTCTCCCGGAGCCAATGCAAACATTGTAAAGTGGCCTTTCCAAAAAGGCTATTATGCTTACGACTGGCTGCATGCCTGTGCGACGCACCTGCTGTATTGGATTCTGGTGAACTTAATGTTCTGCTGTGTTCGAGCGCAGTTTTTCAGCCATACTTCCTCATTTGGCTTCATCGTGACGCAATATTCCACGTTCGCAGGTGTATATTGCTTGTTGACCGCTTCTGCGTGACGTAGAGTGGAGCTGTTGAGCGCTGGCAGCGTTCTTTGCCGATTTCCTGCATTATTTTGCAATAGTAAATGTATTACTAATCGGATGACAGGCAGTCAAAGGCATTTAAATGCCTACCTCAGCTGCTTGTGCAACGGAGTCATTGCAGCAAGCCGAAATATTCCGCTACGAAGTGCAGACGGGTTTATGATGAAGCAAGCTGTGTGCTGCCCCACTGCATTGTCCTTTCCGCTGCAGCACAACGGTTGAACCAGCTAATGCTGCATTTTACTTCAACTTTTCAAAAAATAACGCGAGAATTTGGCAAATCAGTATGTGTTCACGTCGTAGGTGAGGTGGTCGTTGGCTGATGACATGATCTAATTGGCTAAAAAAATCCGATACCTGTTTTTCGTTTCAAGGGAAAGCGTCACATGTAATTTGTCAGAGTCAAACCGACAGTGCTTGGCCAAACTATCAATCGCAAGTACCGTTTGATCACAAAAATTTCAAAACCTCTTGCTTCACAATCCCAGACAAACAGTTTGATTGTCTACGCACAAGATCGCGTCTTCGCAGCACCCACGAGGCATTGTTTGCAGCGCGACCTTTTCGCTTCAACTGCAAGTTCTATTTTCGGCGTCTGTTTAAATTGAGCGTTTATTGACGTCAGTCAGCTTCAGTTGCTACAGAGTTCTTTTTCGCATGTTTGGTTCCGCTTCAGGTACAGGTTGTTGGTACTGTAAAATCGCATTTTAAACCGCCTTCGTGAACCAAACTGCTGCTGCTGAAGTACAGTTTTCGAGAAACGGTTTTCAATCGAACCGTCAAATTGCATTATCGTCTGGAGTGGTCGAGCTCGAAGGTATCGACCGCTTGATCTGAGAAAGTACTGTTTGCAAGTAGCAAACCCTATGCTGAAAAGGTTAAATTTTTAAGTTTCGTTGACTGAATGTTTTCGGGATGTAACTAGATTGTGCAAAAGGAAACATGACCACGCCAACAACTGTCTGATGTCGGTAATCAAATGTTTTGTTAAAAACATTTTCTTAAAAACAATTTATTGACGTCATTTAACTGCTTTCAGTCTTCGAAAGGCCGTTCACACTGCATTAAATAACCTCATTTTCGTGTGTGGTCTACAACCGCGCTCCCCAACCAGTGGGCCAAGGCCTCTGATGGGTTACGAAGCTTTTTCAGGAGGGCGGAGAAGCATTTCAAAATTATGCCATTTTCCGGTTGGTAAGAAATATGTTTCTTGAAAATTTACCGATTTTCTATTGGTTAGATCAGGACATCTCAGCCTTTTCGTTGTTGTTTTCTCTCAATATCTCACAATGGGCCCCATCAAAATTAGTATGCCGGTCGCAAGATGAAAAAGTGGGGAAGCATTTTCTTCAACATCCAAGTGTGTAACTCAACCTATACTGGCATTGGCTGAGTCAGTTGCCGATTTGCTGATAAGATTTAGTGTTTGGTGTACCATTTTTTATAAACGTGTAGCTCATGGCCGCAACCAGCTGATGTTTTTCGGGCAAAAATGATTGCAGATTGCTCAACCTAACAACTAACATATTTTTTTTCGGGAGGGAGCAATTGCTCGGTTGACCCCACTGGTTGCGGGCCTGGTGTACTTTACCGTTTTTCTAAATTTTAATTGTCTTAACGGCTTAAAAAGTACCATAAGCGGGTGGCTTGTTTTTTTAGTGTTCGAGGGTTTATGCGCCGCTATTGATTACAAACCGTGGTGCATGACATAAGCACGCAGTTACACTATGCATCAATTTTATTAGTATGCACGCCTGCAATGGTCTTGTTATTGCTCTGGCTCGTCTCCCCAAAACTTAAAGTCATCACTGAACATCTTGCCTCTAGCTAGTGATCGGACCGGGGCAGGATTTTTGGCCGGGGCCGGGTATGAGGATTTGCCCCGGCCGGGGCAAGTTCTGCATACGCGTTCTAACTTTGCGCCAACATTTCCGTTGCTTTGCCCACAGAGTGGACAACGAACAAGTGTGTGTTGTATTTCATCCATAACAACAGTATGGAATGCAAGAGTTTTTCCGTGCTTTTAATGTAAGTATGTCACCAGAGAAACAAACGCTACAACTCTGGCAAGAATGAAGAGTTACGCATCACTAACAGAATAGAAACAAACAACAAAAAGTTTGTGTAACAACTCCAGAGAAAACACAAAGATCGGCAGTTCAAATCTAAAGAACTCCAGTGACAAAACTTCATGCTGGTCCTTTACAGGTCGCAGTCAGAAGAGCAGCTTTTCACTTTGCTTCTGATGCTGTTCTGGTTCATTTGAAAGCCCTGGTAACGAAACAGTATTATACCCGATGACTTTCAGGTTGTGCTTAAGAAAAAGCAACCTTTGCACATTTCGCGGCTTCAGTCGGTTCCTATTTCCGTTTGTCAAATCGCGAGCAATTTTGAACTCACGGCAGCACTTGTTGGCGTGAGACCCAACACATTTCTAACTACGACAAAAGGGAATCGCAAACAATGCTTTTGCTCTTGTCAAACCTATAATATATCGACACCCATGCATAATGAAGTCGCAGTAAGCTTTGATTCATTCTGATCACTCAGACATTGACGCTTCTTGCTTCTGACTGCAAAACATAAACAATGCAAAAGAAAGTATTACCCGCGCTTCTGCAACCATACTAACAAATTAACGTTGCTTTACACGACCTGGCGATGACAATGATTAGACGTGGCACGTTCCTCTGCCCTTCACTTGTTACTAATGCTATCGCACTTGTGGAAAGTTCCCGTTTAGAAATGTACGCGTCCGTCACTGATTACTTGTTGCATAAAAGTGCCTTGAATCGTGATAAACGCCGTTACAATGACGACAAAATTAATGTTCCCCTGTAAGACCTGCAAACTGACTTGATCGCGCCAGCAAGAATTCAAACATGGTTTCAACTGAATAACAAAAGAACGACGCAATGAGAAGGAACGAGAACTTCGAGAGGGAAAGTTGAATGACAATTAACAGAGTGGGTTGATTTTGGCATCTTAGCGAAAGGGCACTTTGTTGTCAATCCCAACATTTCCCTACTCAATTACCGGCACGAATGGAGGAAACAGTGGCGTAGCAAGGGGGGACGCGGGCCCCGGGCGGCACTTTAAGGGGGGCGGCACTTCGCTGACCAAAAATTGATTTTTGAAAGAAGTTTAAAAGTTCTAGTTTTTCGTTATTGTTTTAAATACATTTTTAAATGTTCTACCTCTTTTCAATTTTCATGTTTAGAAGCTCTAGACTGGTAGGCTAGCCTAAAAGAACAGGACATGTGGGTTTGGAGTGAGCGAATTGATAAAATGTTTGGGGGGCGAGGAGTTTTCTGAGAGGGGTCCAAATTTTTTTAAACTATGTCCACTAGCTTTAATCTACGTCCAAAACATTTTTCAAGGGGGGCGAAAATTTTTCCTGCGCCCCCTATTTACGGGCATGCTTATTTGGGGGCCAATTGTGCCCCAGTCCCAACACCTTCCTCGCCAGACAATAAAGCCATCTCAGTCAAAAGTCCTTTGCACAAAGGAAAGAGATGACACTCGACCGCAGACTAAAAACGTTAGGGCTACAGTTGTTTTCGGTTCATATTGCCCCTCCTCTCAAAATCTGATAAAAAAGGTTTGCATGAAATCACGGTGAACAGTCAAGGCTAGTTTAATCCTTTTTCTGGTTTCTCAGTAACGTCCCCCAACTGCACATCATAACATTTCCTGGCACTTAGGCACTGGCGACGAACATTTCGTTAAGGCGGCTATGGCTAGTCCGCCTCTCAATCGGAGGGTTGAGCGTTCGATCCACGGCCACTGAGTGAATCGCTGTGGTGCTCCTTGGGCAAGATCGTTCGCCTAAACTGCCCCGGTAAGAAGCATATTTCAGGCATTGGCATGCCGCTAATTGCCGTCGCCAAAATTATAAAAA
>JGI24159J19872_10001451_pt1 | contig 26112 bp, 12 predicted proteins | sample Ectturendosymbi4_FD_19872 | JGI IMG/M metagenome (IMG submission 19872)
CAATGCTTTTTGGGAATTTTCAAATAATTAAAATTTACTTTATTTGGGTTATTCACCGGTATTTAAAAGTGCTAGGCTAGGGAGTGAACAAGTTCCTTTGAAACGAACGTAGAGACGGCTAGAAACGATTTGCCTTGAACTTATATGATACCTTTCTCAGGAAATAAGCTGTGAAAGCTGTTTCTAGTAAAGTTCAGGTACCGCCATTGTTGCGTCAGCGTCATAACACCTACCTACTAAAAATTCTGACCGGAACGCCGTACCGGCAATAATTCTTTTACCGGAACGGCGTTCCGGGCCGTTCCGGCTTACTTTCACCTCTGGAAACAGGTACACATTTTATCTCAAATAAATCATCTAAATACACAGTAAACAAGTATGGACTCAATTCTCCCGCTTTTCTAACCTGATTAGTGACGTGCAACAGTTCAGACAAATTCATATGTATAAATAGTTTGAAATGAATAATGTATAAACATTTTTCCTTTTTATTGCTAATCTTAAATGTATCCTTTCAGATAGTCAAATGTACCCCTAGGGGTAACCTCTGGTCTAGCCCAACCTTTCTGCAAGTGTTGCAACCACTCGGTTAGTGTTGTGTTGAATGTGCGATTCGCCACGAACGGGATGTACGTGAAGAACAACACTCATGTATATGTGTCGCAAACAAGCAGAAATAGAATGTGCACGACGTGGGATCTGTATTGTTGCTTGCTGCCACAGTGTTAAGCTTTGCATACTTGTCCGCCTGGGCTTTCCAATCACAACAAAGTAGTGCTTTGTCCAGGATGTGAAGGTGGTGCCAGGTGCAACTTTCACAAAAAAAATATGCGATAGGTGCGGTTCACTGCAAAAAGGGGGGGACGTTGTTGCAACCTCGCGGTTGATGTTGCATTGAAAGTGCGATTCAGCACAAAAGGGGTGTGCGCAAAGAGCAACACACAAATATATGTGACGTGAACAAGCAAAAGAGTAATCTCGCCGGGTGATCTCTATTATTGCTTGCTGCCACAGTGTGAAGCTTTGCGCACTTGCCGTTCGAGCTTTTTGATTACAACGCAAGAAATATACTTCCTTGTCTTTTGGCATGTCTAATAAATTAAAATGGCAAGAGATGAACATGTACTTGAATTTAAATCTTGCGATATTTTAATGTATTTATGGATTTGGATGTTATCATTTTTGCTTGAACAGATTTGGATTGGAATTGATTAATGTCTTTTGAACTTTATCGCAACTTTCGGTTCAGTTTTGGGACTGCAGGTAACTGAAGGTCCACAGGTTAACAGTGGATTGTAGCCACCAACACGTTGGGAGCCATTTTTTGCAGGCACAATGCTGCGTCTCCCTGAGCCAACCAAAGAAACAGTCGAACCGATGATCCACTGCATAATAGCAATTGCGATTACACATTTGACCATCTTCACTCTTCTATTGCTGGTACTAATTCAACGCAATATGTGGCGTAATAACGTCGCCACATGGGTTTGGGTTAATAATAGTGGCAGAAATTTAGATTTAAACAAAAATCGGTTTCCGTATTTGCACTATGTTTTGCAATATAGTTTTTGAAGTGGATTTGAATCTGAAAATGTTAAATCACTTTACTGATATTTGGAAAAGACTCAAGTCATAGTATGAGACCTACTGCAAGGATCACAATATTCAAATAATGCATTTAACCACGATAAAGTGTCAATATATTGTGCCCTGCTAACCCCTCAGTGAAAGAAAAGTCTTAGGTTTATCTCTGTGCAAGTTGATTCGCTAGATCCTTAAAATGTAGTATAGAACGACTAGACAGGCAAAACAGAAAATGTGCGTCAATTATGATCATCACTTAAGTAAAAAATGCACATTTCTAGTGCACACGAAGTGGGTTTGTCTATCAGGAACTCAGAGATTTTGTAAAAATGGCTCTGACTCGAGTCGAGTCATTCTGTGAAAAACGTGACTCGAGTCGAGTCACCATTTTCTCAACGTGACTGGAGTCGAGTCCGAGTCAGCAAAAATCGTGACTCGAGTTGAGTCAAGTCATTGTCTCGAGTCACGCTATTACTGATCGATGGTAGCCGGAGTCTGAACAAGTATCTGATTCTTAAATTTGAAAAATTATCGGAGCCGGATCCGGATTCAAGACTTTTGGATCGGAGTGGAGTCGGAGTCTGAAAATGTGACTCTGGCCTCCCCTACTTTATATCTCTCCTACTGCTGGTGTCAAGCGAAATTTCTCACCTCTGCGAAGTTTCTAACTTATCATTGTTTGTCAGATATTTGGGGTCTCAAAATGAAGGAATAAAGTTTGGCAATTACTCTTTGGTGTGTGTTGATGTGTTGTGTGATACATAGAACATTTTGGTTAGATGTCGGATACCACAACAAGCTGTAGTACGGGAATAAGAATAACCACTGCAAGATATTGAACTTAGACGTAGACCTTAATTATTTTCATTTTTCAAACCCTAACCTGACACACTTACCGAAGAATTGAAAAACGGTACTTGCGACCTGTTAAGCCTGCTGTTCGACAGTAGCCTAATGGGTGCTGAGAGCAGCCCCGTAACCAGCTTGGGACACCAGGGCGTGCGAAGAGTTTTCTGAAGGGGCCCAATTTTTTTAAGCTATGCCCAATATTTTTGATCTGTGTCCAACACATTTTTCTAGAGGGGGTAAATTTTTAGAGGTGCTTCGCACCCCATGCTCCTTAGTTACAGCCTTGGGTGAGAGCAAGATAGACTGTTCCCACCTGGAGCTGCAACGGACTATTTCCTCAGTGCAGCATTCACTGTTAAAGTATCAGCGTGGCCTGCGGTGCAAGTAATCGGTGATCGGTAGTGCATCCACCAATGACCATGAAAAACAACCCAATATCTTTGCACCCGCAGACCACTTGTGAAATTTCCAAATGTGTACAAAACCGAGTATTAACGAAACTAAGCTGACTTGAGTCATTGCCTCTTTATCGCTGGACTTGACTTGAGTTAAGTTGAGTCGTTTTTAATCGTTGTTCGAGTTATATCCTTCACTTTGGCTCCGCATCCTTTGTTTTTTTTCTTTTTCACGCTTTTTGTCTTTAGCGCATCAAGCGGAAAAATGTTTGGATATCTTAAAGGTTAATTGTCGGTTGTCGTGACTACGATGTCCGCTACATGCATTTTAATGCTGCAAGATGGAGGTGCCGAGTCTTGTAACCCTGAAAAATACGAGTAGGAAATACTTTCAAGAATAAATGAAAACAGGATCCTAATGCACACTATGAGGGGGTGTTTTTAATCACGACATGACGTTTTTTAGCAGTCGGGGAGTAGCTTGTGTGAACTACATTTTAGATTATTAAAACAACTCAACACAGCTGAATTCGTGTGCCATTTATTCTATTCTGACCCCACCCCAGGCGTAGGCCTACCAAGGCTGCTCCAATTTGGTTAATTCTGAAGATGAATTATCATAAGAATAAAATTCATTTGGAGGAAGTTGTGGATTACAGTGTAAGGTATTGCTGATTTTTCACATAAAATATTTAATAGGCAGTCAAATTCTAGAACAACATGAGTTTGAAACATGTTGGCAGACTTGTTATGATGCACTGACAATCACAATGAATGAATGTCAGTGCATACTTTTGTAAGGTGACATTTTCATTGCACGTAACTTTGTAAATACTCATTTTCATTGTATATTAGTTTGTTTTGAATATTTGAAAGTGGCATTTTCATATTTTTGATTTGTTTTATTATATTATTCATTTGTTGTTTGTTGTTAGGTTGTTTTTATACTATTACTTCCAAAAAAACCCTTTAAATTACAGTTTAGATTAGGTATGTTGAGATGGATGCATAAATGTAAGGTCATAATAACAATTTATCAGTCTTAAAAACATAGCTTATATCATTCTGATATAAGAAATATCGTAAGTTAAGTGATTTAAAATAAGGCAGTGGCTACAGAACTGCTTGTGGTTCTTGATATTTGAAAAAAGTGGCTACAGATCTTTTTCATGTGACATAGTTCGAACAAAATTCTGAGTTTGTCACTTAAGCGACATCATCTTGGTAGCATAGCATTTACGTCTGTATGACGAGCATCTAGTAGACATGTTACAAACATATTAAATGTAAAAGGTAAACCTAACCCTAACAGTAATACTAATTACTAACCCTAATGCTAACCCTAATGTTAATGCTAACCCTAATGTTAATGCTAACCTGAACTCGTAAACCTAAGCTTAGGAAACGTTTAAAAAAGTAAAGGAAAAGTGATCCCATGAATTGAAATGTGTGACCACTGCTACCAAAACAAAAGTCATCAAGGTGAGAGCCGAACCGAAAACCATCGGCACAGTAGACGTAAATGCTAGTGCTGCCGTAATGATGCCGCTTGAGTGACAAACTCAGTGTTTTATTCCAACCGCATCATGCGAGGCAGTTTCATAGCCACTTCCTTAAAATAATTTGTTTTTCACTGCAAGAAATAGGGTTTGCACTACTTATGACTTAAATTTTTCCAATACCATTGTAAGCTATTCTGTGAGGATTCTGCCAAAAGGGTTAAAAAACGATTTTCTATTCCTGTTTTATTTCTTGCTGCAGTAGACATATTGCAAGCTTATAGTGCTTATGGTTGTTTTATCCTGTTTAAAGTTGCTTTAAAATTAATGCAAACCTGAATACATTTTTCTATCTAATGGTTTGAAAAGCAACCTTGTGTGTTTTATGCTTTGTAATTGCATGACAATGAATGGAGCATGGGATATTTTGTTTCAAAGTTTCAGTTTGCTTTTACTGTATCATAATGAGTTTCACTGTTCTGTTTGGCATAACCAAGAATCCTGCAGATTGGAGTAATGAATCGAAGTCTGACAATGTAATAAAATGAATTAATCAAAACATTCTTTATACCATTCAATAATAATCTGCACAAACATGTCATTGCTTATTTAGATGAATATTTCTTTTAGCATCATCACTCATGATTTGGTCTGTTAAACCAAATTGCTCTCAACTTTTTAGTAGTTGTGAAAAGATGGTACATTTTTTCTATGTCAATTTTTTTTATTTTGGTAATGCTGTGCACAGATCTATAATGATAAAATGGTTTCTAATTAAAATACTGTTGAATATCTAATAAGAATACTATAAATGTTTGTTGAAAGTGCTTTACCAAAACAAGCTTGAATGCTATCTTTGGAAAAAATATGAATCACAGTTACAATTTAAAAAAATGTTTTATAAAGCACTAAAATCTTGATTCATTGGCTCTGAAATTGGTTTGGTCTTGAAAGGAAAAATCTGAAATAATAATTAGTACTGCAAGAAAATATCCACTTAGAATTTTAATAGGAATCTTGTAAGTAGTTTTGACTACATGTTAATTTTAGTATAAACACTTTCCCTACTGACTAATGTATCTCTACATACATGAATTGGTTATATCAATACAGATCTAGCATATATCGGATACTTGCTGTAATCTTCTTTTCCTGAAATTATGTATGTTTATGTATGAAAACAAGAAGTCAAATAGTTGATTTAACAAATGCAGATCTTGTTTGGCCTTCAGTTGCAAGGTGTTTTATGAAACTATTATCAACATGATATACTACCAACAACTACCCAGTATCCAGCTTGTTTTTTCAAGAAAATCACCCAGTGCCAAAGGGGGTTAAGGCATTGAGAAAAATTGTTAAACATTATCAGCTACTTATGCTTTGAGTTTAAAAATTTGAAAGATACTATTTCATCTTGTAATGAACTAAGGTTATTTGACTTATTAACAAGTGGTATAGCAAAAAGTGTGTGAGTTGAATAATTTAAAGTTTTTCAGTTTCCAGTTGATACACTTACAACTTCTGAAACCACTGAGCTTTACATCAGTTACAGGCACCATAACTAGCACATCATTATTAGAATATGCCAGTCTGAGCATAAGTGCTAGTTAAGGCTCATTCCTCAATGTGTTTTGATACCGCTGATCTTGTTTCAACTTTGTTGTTTTGTTTGAATTATTATGTTTTTACATGCTTGGTTTCACAAATATTATGTTAGTTGAAAAGCAAATCTATTTTTAATTGGTGTCTGTTGTTTTGGGCTTTTAATTTTTTAAGGAAAAAAGCAATGTTGTGGTCATTGGTATATTTTTCTGTGCAGCTGCAGTACTGTGGTGCAATCTGAAGTAAGCGTAGTTTATTCAAAAACATAGTGCTGGTGATTAGCAGTTTAACATGTTACCCGAAATATTTAGTGCTCAAAATGCTTTACACCTCACTGTACATCAGCATCTGTAACTAATGCATATTTTTTTAACACTTTTCGTACCAGTATTTTTTCTGAGAAATCACATTGGGTAGCAGGCATTAGGCAATTTTGAGAGTTGGTAATGGTTTGTTGTTTCAAATGACTCAGCTAATAAGCAGCTAAGCAATATCACAAATCCATTGCTCACTAGGTAAACCAACCATCAGTGAACATTTAGAGCAAATGCAAATACAATGGCATAATAGCTGATCAGTGTAAACAAAGAATAGTACTGTTTCATATAGGAGTGGTGATTGGCCATGGCAGTCATCTAGTCAACCAACCTTGTTTAGTGTTTATCACTTTTTGAAAAGTGTTGAAAAACAACAGCTGGAGATCAAATAAGCACACTTAGGATCAAACAAAACAAACACAAGCATGGTAAAGAAAATGTACAGATGAAAGCGCATGCCTATGTACACAGATGAGTGGTTCGAAATTGATTGAAGGAATTGGTGTGGTTAAGAATATGTTTAAACAAAATATGAAAATGAAAAAGCAAAAAAAGTAAAAAAAGATAATTAATGAGGTACAAAACAAAAACAAAGCAAAACAGAAAAAGCTATGGAGTGTACTTTGATGACAAAAAGAATGGGATGTGCACAGGAAAGAAAAAAGGCGAAAAAGTAAATATACATAAAAATAAACATAATTACCAAATGCCAGAACTCACAGTATTTTGTTCTGGATAAGTGAAATTTTGCCAAAGTTCATAATTGTCTATCTTTTTCATGTAGGAGGTCTTTTTTAAGTTTCCATTTCAAGGTAAAAGTGGTTGAAGACTTAATATTGTCTGTTGTTGAAGACCACACTTTTGGGCCAACCCAACAAATGTAAGGGAACATATTCCTGAGGAAGAGTTAACTTTAGGCAGAAACAGGTTGTTAGAGCTTGATAGTCTTGTGGAGTGGGAAGGAATTGAGCTGATTGGAATAAAATAGTCACCAAAATGGTTTGGAAGTTAAACATATTTATGCCGGTTTTCTAAAACACCTTGTGACAATGTAAGTGAGGCCCAAGTGAGTGCTTCATTTGCTAATATGCTATTTCTCTTTAGTTTTCATACTTAAATATATCTAATTTGAAGAGAAAAAATTGCAGCTGGTATCCAGCAGTTAGTGAGATCTGTATTGGTATGGCAACCAGTAACTGCTCCAGACATTCCGTTCTACACAGATATGCAGACCATTAAGTGAAAGTGTTGATTTGTGAGTGATCATTTTTCAACAAGAATTCAGTTGGATTGAACTTGTCAAATGTTTTTACTGAAAAGGACGTATTGCACATTTGTGAAATTGTGTGTTCTTGTAGTGTTTATGACCCACTTAATTGCTATATTTTTTGGCTAGCAGCAATTAGTCTTCGCTCTTTGCATTAAAGCATGTAATGGTGAAATATTATTTCATGAAAAAGAGAATGGTCATGTGTATTTGTAAATATGGTTTATAGGAATTACCTAAGAGTTTTTTTAATTGATGCTTATGGAGGACATGACATGTTAAAATGATTTTGTGCAAGTTACTCAGTAGTTGTGGATCAACCAATTTTTTGCTTGAGAAGCAGCCACTGTGCTACTAAGCTATCACCGCCCCTTGTATTTTTTCTGGTATACAGTTGGTAACTCAAAACTCATTCTATGTGTTTCCAAATTGTAAGCATTTTTTATCACTGAACCTAATCATGTAAACATAAATATATCCCAAAAATTCTGAATGGTTCTTATTTCATCATATCTGTTTTATGACAATGTTGATCAGTACTTGATTCATAGCCTAAACATTCAATCACCATAATATCTCTATTTACGAAAAGATTCTAACTCAAACTATCTCTTGAGCTGGCTTTGTTTGCCACGGACAGTGTCTCACAGTGACATTTTTCACTGAACAGGTGCTCTTTTTATTTTTCTAGTACCCTGCCAACAGTCTCTCACTGCAGCTTGTCTTTCAACACAGCATCCTTATAGATGAGAAATCATATTTTGAAAAAATTCTTTCATAAATAAATTGCTGTGACTTTTCTCATGAAAAAGACTCTCTGTGTGAGCAGGCTTTAGCTTAAACAGTGTTTACCGATTTCTAAGCAGTGTAATGCTTTGACACAAGTTTAAGTGGCATCATGATTACCATTTTTTTGAAAATAATGTCTAGTCAAGAATATGGTGTTTTTGTACTGGGATAGCTATATATTTCTTATGAAAGTTTGTTGGGATGAGAAGTATATAGTTCATATTGAGACTTGTTCTGTAAATAGAGGATTTCAGGTTTGTTGTTGTTAGCAATGTTGTGAATAAAAATGGTTTACAGAGAGATAAGTGGTACAAGCACTGGTAGTTAATTTTTTCTGCTGGCTGAATGTGCTAGAGCAGCTTGATCATGTTTGGTTTCAGCAGTGGCGTATCTGGGGTATGGCAGGCATGGCATGTGCCATGGGCGCCACTTTGATGGGGGGCGCAAAAACTGCTTGGCAAAAATTAAAATCTTTATTTACAGTTTCTTTAACCTCTATTTTGTGTCCCATGCACTCAGAAACTGCAAAGCTGCATCAACATCAACGCCGCGTTCTTATAAAGCATTAAGTTGGGCGTGTTGCGCTAGCACCACTAAGCATTGTGACAAAGCTGCAGTATTGTGACATAACACGAGGGTCAGACACTGCGACAGAACAAGAATGCTCGCTTGCCATGTCCACGAGGCCTCGTCCTTCTCACGCTATAAGAAAGGATAAGCTAGTCCGTGCTGCTGCATTTCAGGCAAGTAGGTATTGGTCAGAATCTGGTTGAGATGGGTTTAAGTCCGTGGCTGTGAGAATCTGACTGTTATGCAAATAATTGCTGTTGAGGTCGTACAGATTTAAAAATTACTTAAACTGCTGTGGCCCACTCCGACTTTATGAAGCTTCTTTGATGGCCACTAGTGTCTGATAAATAGGCTGAATACAATGCCCCAGCTCATAAACTAAGGTTGAGAACATTAGTTAGTCCTTGAAAAATTAGCAGTTGGTATTGTTGCCGTACCAGTTGAGCAAAAAAGTGTTAACTCATGAAAGAGATTTATTAGTTAGTCTTTAGTCTTGTTCAGAGCTAGCTTTTTCTGTCCAAATTTGGCTTTCTGTTCGATGTCCAAGGTCTTGTAAAACGTTTCTGACTGTGAAAAACTAAAATCAACGTGTGACCATTTAGGAGCTGTGTGCAGTTCAGATGTTGATGGCTAGCAACTAGGCGAGAAGATTCTAGATTGCAAAATGCTGGTTTCAAGCTGTGTAACTTAAAATTATCGTGCACTGAAGTCCTGACATTCTTTGAATTGCTTTGCAAATAATGCTGACGATGGCAGTTATATGTATTGCAAGTAGCGAACCATCTTTCAGTAAACTGAAACTGGTCCTTCGTACCTCTGGGCCTCATTAACTAGAAATAATTCAGGGCAGGTCGTGTGATCTAGCTTTGATGAGAATAAAAAGAGAGTAAACAGCGAAAGCTTACTTTGATGAAATAATAAACGACTTTACTTTGATCAAGGCACGGAAAGTGTTGTTTTAATTACCATTTTTGTGTGATTTAACTGGAACAGGCTGGACATATTTGTTTCATTGGAATTGTGTTTTTTGAACACAAGTGATATATGACTTGCAATAAATAATCTATTTTATAAGTCAAATTAAATGTGTTCCATTTAAAAAAGTTGTCGTTTGTAGTTGCAATATGCTGTTTGATTTTTTTGTAAGATATACAATTTTGTCAGGCAACACTATGTAGACCTATAAGCTACGATAACGTTATTATTTCAATGTTTTGATATTCAACATAAAAATAATCGAGTATAGAAGTATGTTGTAGACATTATGGATTATTTATATTTTATTTGCTGAAAAATGTAAAGCATAAATGCAAATATTTTCTGTTGTAAAAAATTTGTTTTCTTCATGGTTTATCTTTTGTAAAAATTGTGCCTACATCCTATATTTAAATAATTAGAAAGGGCACACATTTAAATTTTGCCATGGGCGCCAGTTTGCATAGATACGCCACTGGGTTTCAGTCATAATCTGTGAGCAACGTGTTTATTGAAATGCGTCTCTTATTGTGCTTCATTAGTCTGTTACAATTTTTCCATTTCTGTAAATGCAAAATGTGATAAATCGTGTAATCTGTAGGTTATTTTATATAATATGATTTGCTGATTCCTATCATGTCAAGGCAAGCAGCTTCTAAGAGCCGAGCTGAAAAAGGTCCCAACAGCAGAGGGGTTGGAGGTGGAACGCAGTCTATTCCTGTACCCTCTGCCAGTGATGTAGTGCCTGGTAGACTGACAGATGTTGAATGGAATCGATTGATGTTAGATGAAGAAGATACAGCTTTCATTGGCACACTAGTGGATGACATTATTGATTTAACTTTAAAAGGATGTTATGAAAGTTATATTTGGAAACAGGTAAACAATATACTGTATGTTTATTTGTTTTACATGAAATGTGAAATATGTTTCTTAAAATATTTAAGTGAAAATGTACGTGTTTTGTTAAGCAGTTTGAACACTTCATATTGTTTTCATTGTGTTGAACCATGCTACTTCTACTGTTATGAGCTTTTTTTATTGATTTATTGCAAAAATGTAGTTCATGTTTGTAAGAAAAATGAAAACATTCAAAGGTCTTTGAAGACAAGACACACGTATGCATCAACACAGTCTTTGCGATTGCAACCAATTTACTAAAAACAACATCGCTGAAATACCGGTAATCAACAAACTTTGAGTCAACAATTAAAACGTTTGACTAGCATCAGATGCTTTTTTACATGCAGGTTCTACCATTCACGGTTCATCGTGCAAAACAAGATCTACTGACAATCATTGAATGGCAGTTTTTGAGCAGAGATTTCGGAGAGATGGACATTTCCAATGACCCTGGGTGGACAGAAGATTCTGTATGTGGTTTTGTTTGTCTCACAATGTAAGCTAACTACATGCATTTTTTGTAATTCTTTAAAGAGTTTCTTAACTCTGAGGCACCTTCATCTACGACACTGCATTCAAAATTCTTCCCTTCGTTTGAATTTTTCATGGGTGGCCCGTTTGTTGTTATGTGTATAGCATTTTTCTTTGCTTTTTTGACACGTTTCATGTAAATATTTTGATATAAAACCAGGAACCAGAGCCTGGAATAATTGACTCATGGGCTCAAGGATCAGTTCCTGTTGTGGTACGTCCACAATCATCTTCCTCACTCCCATCTGTGAGTGTCATGACAGAAGATCAAGTTTACATGCAAGGTGTTGAAAACTTAAGTGATACCATTATATTTTTTTTCGTTGCAAGAGTGTTTTATTTTTCCGTTGTTTTTATCACTGATGCAATTGCATCATTCCGAGTTTTACGATCACATTTCTCCGTTTGGTTAACTCTGTCGTGTTTCATGCGTCACCGGCGTCACCTTTAACTCTGTTGTGTTTCATGCGTCACCGACCTCTTGTGTTTCATGCGTCACCGACCTCTTGTGTTTCATGCGTCACCGGCCTCTTGCAACACTTCTGTGATGTTCGTTTTTGCTTGGTGCATGTCTGCAGCACCCCGGTTTTACCTTGTGCCGGTAAAACGAAAAAGAAGCAAAAGAAAGGTTGTACGTGTCCGCTCTCCTAAGCAACATATCCAATGCCTTTGCATTTTTTGCGTGAAAGAAGTGCGATTTGCCTCACCACTCGTGTGTCTGTGAGACAAGCATTCACATGTCACACTTCGCTTTTGTATGACAGTAACTGGTTGCTGAAATACTTTGCTTTGAGGATACAAACCAAGTAGATGGAGTTAATCGACGATCTGTGCGTTGCATTTTCCTAAACTTATGTTAATCGCTGTCTACTTACCAATTGCGTGAGATCTTACCCAGCAGGAAGGCAATACTAAGACACTTAACAATACGGAACACTATCCCCACACAAAAGCCAAACTCAGTTGATTTTAAACTTATCGATATGCCCTAACGAGAAGGTGATTTCAGAGTTGCATTGGTGAGACAACAAACGCGTAAGAATTAGACTTAGTTGAAACCACATGATATACAATACTAAGTGCTTGTTAAATTCGGCTTTCACCATATCTTTTCTTGGATAAATTATTTGAACCCGGTAAGTGCTAGAATCAATGCTGATTAAACCAGTGGTTAATGTGCCAGATTGATCTCTTCAAACATATTGCCGATTGTCCTTTTGCGATATTTAATGTGACCCAGCTTTTGTTGGTTGTGCTCGTTCATAACCTCAAAAACATGTTTGCGAACAGAACCGACTGCGACCACCGTGTCTGACGAACAGACAGACAGCACCGGGAAATCTGCCGAAGAAGGAAAAGCTGCTGGTAGTGCCGCGTGGTGAGACATGTCAGGTAGAAAGTGTTTTCTGATTCTTGACAGGCCGTTTGGGTTTTTGTCGTAGAAAACAAAGGTCAGCCTTCGTCACCACCGAAAACTCCCGAGGTTGAAACTGTGACGTCTCAAGATTCTGTCTCGATCAAAAAGAAGAAAAAGAAACCCTCGTACAAGGCGAGTTTTTTTTCAGAAAATCACACTGTTAACGAGTGACAAAATTTTCAGCGTTTGATTGAACGTGCCAGTTAAGTTTAATTCGCTTTGCAGCATTTGTGATTACCTCCAGCTACAAGTTTGTGGGTTCGCGAAGGTGGTACGTTGCAATTAAAAGCACATTCCCCTTTAATCCCGTATGTTCGCAAATTACGTCTAACAGACAAGGCCAACCGCTACTTTTGTGATGCGAACTTGTGCAAACTTTTGCTGCTTTTTTAAACCAAAACTCGATCACGTGCCGGTGGTCATCAGTATACGTCGAAATCGACCTCAATACTGTTTTTATCAACCGGCCGAAGCAAGTTCTAGCTGTGACGTCGTAAATCTAACGACGTGAGGTAACGTTTGCGTGACGACGCGAAATCGCGAAGGTTCGTTCGATGGCTGCGCTTGTACAGTAACTTTGCGGTTCGTTGTTCTCCGCAGAAGCACGCCGGTCGCCTTCCCCCACCACCATGCACCGACATCGAGACGCCGATCGACGGCGCCGCGGCCCTCCCTGCCGGCTCAGCTCAAGACGATAAGAAGTCGAAGAAAGCCGGTGAGCAGCGGACAGTTTTAAGTTTTATTAAATTCCTGCGCGCATGGAACACCCGGAAAACAATCCGCGTTTGTCAATGGAAGCCGGAGCGCGGCGTTAACAATCAAGCGATCGCATTGCGCGGTTGTACCTCCTCGTATGTAAAGTACGATGCTGGTTGTAGAATCGGAGGTTACCGTTCCGGTGCTGCCGTGTATGGTTTTGATGCTGGTCCTTTCGCCCGGCGCCACGATGAAACCAGACTCGGAATGCTTTTAGCTTTTCTAAATTTTAGATTACAATTAAAATCAGAGCAAACTCAGCTGTCGCATATTGGATTAGAATTAAAATTAGCGGATTTGCGAAAAACAGAAATTGAACTAAAATTCGGATTTGATTTACATTTACTCAAATCAAAACAACTTTCATCCAAGTTCAATTCATGCCCAAATGTGGATTCATTCTCATAAGCATGAAAATAGCAAAGATTCGTGCGACAACATCGGCGCGTCACGCGCTGTACAACTCGTCTGCGTGAAAATCAAGACATTTTTCAAAAACGCATCTAATCAGTGCGCAAATCATATCAAAACCGCATTTTTCACAACATAATAACTTCACATTAAAAGGGGACAAACGTAAACGGTGCCGGCGCCACAAGCCTCCCCCTGGCGAGGTCCTTGGATCATCACTAACGTGGTTACGATTCGAAAAATGACAACGCTGTCACGGTTCCCGTTCCGAAGACTCGTTCCGACAGAGCCGATGTCCTTGTGATACCCAGGTGTTCTCGAGCACAAGCCTTTAGATAAGGGAAACGATGTTCGTTTATCCAGTACCCTAAAACAGGGTCCTCCAAGCTACGCCCCGGGGGTCAAATCCAACCCGCGAAGACATTTTTATCAATAAATGGAAGAATAGTATCGTTGCGAACATGTGTTGATTTGGTAGAATGTGACATATCCCGAAACAATCACATTAAGTGGACTTCACCATCTTACGTCGTGTGATGTCCGGCCCTCCTACAGTTGCGTGATGGCTTACGTGGCCCTCTGACAAGAACGTTTTTGGTGAACCCCTGCCCTAAAAGATCACAGCTGATTGACTGCCGTAATTATCTGATATCTTTTTGTGACTACTGCGTGCAAGTGGATAGGCAATGAGATGTAATAAGAATCATTGTTAAGGCCACATAGTTTGTACTGCCGCTGTGAATGAGAAAAGAAATTGATCGAGTATTTACTGTTTTCGCTTTTCAAGTGATGGGATGGCGGTATGGCACATGTGACCACTTTGTTGCATTTTCGTTGCACGAGGATACGTTCTCGTTTCATCTTTAAAAAAACGTTGGACAAATTAGCATTTTTGGCAAAAGCGGAAATTAGATAAGAACAAAATGAAAGAACTGAAGCTTTTAGCAAATTAGATTAAAATTAAAATTAGCGTCATTTCGCTCTAATTCAGGGGTCTCCAAACTGCGGCCCGCGGGCCAAATGCGGCCCGCGAAGCCAGTTCATCCGGCCCGCAAAGCCATTTTGTCAATGACGAAAAAATGATATAACTAAAAATTTGTGATTTGTTGGAATGCAACCTCTCCCGAAACAATCAAGTGACGTAAGAAGTCCGGCCCTCGAACAAGTGTGTAATAGTGTGTGTGGCCCTCGGACGAAAAAGCTTGTAGACCGCTGCTCTAATTCATCAAATTAGAAAAGTAGAATTATTTAGTTGTTCAAGTCTGGATGAAACCAGTCCGCCATTTTTCAGGAAAAACTCTCTCATTTGTTTGCATGATATTTTGCGGCATCTAGTGGCATTTTGATGCTTGAAGAAATTTTTCTGTGCAAAAACTTTAAAAAGTGCCATGTTTCTCGACTCGCTGTTTTGTAACATAAGGTAACCGGAATCATGTCTTGTGCAAAATAGTTGGACTACATTTATGATCGCATAACCAGAAAACGTACTTCTGTGGTTTCATTTTGCTTTTCCGCGTAGTATTTTGAAAACTATGGACGAGTATTTGATAAAACTTGGTTTTAACCGCATAGTAAACAAACGTTTTAGTCGTTTTCCTGAAACACAACTCGTGGCGATTTTTACTTTCAAACCCGAACGAAGTCTTTCGAACTTTGGCAAACGGTATTTTTCGTTGTTTCACTTTGAGAGATTAACAGCGAAGGGCACTTGAGCACTATTTATTTTCATTTCTGAATGCCTTCTGTGGAGGAGGTTGCCATTTTCTAAATTACTTATTATAGTACCTCAAACGGATCTTCCGCGAGCGAACCTGAAAACCTTTATATTCAAGCGCCGTTAAAAACATATTCCACTTCAGATGCGCACCTGTCGCCGTCACAAAAATCATTGATCAAAACTCAAGCCGGAAGACCTCCTGGGAACCGGGAAGTGACGTTCGACGAGCGTGGGAACGTGATTGGGGTCATGAAGTTGAATGCTCAGTCGCTTCCAACGCACAGGGTATGGCGTAAATAGCATGAGCGACCCTAAAATTTCGGAACAGCATTTTCTGATACGAAACAGTACTGAAGCTTTCTATAAGAAAGTATTCAAGTTGCACACGTTTTTATCATTTATTTTGACCTAACCTTGTGATTCTTGGCAAACTGTTTTGAATTTCTTGCAATTTTTTGTTTGGTCAACGCAAGTGTAAATGGAACCAGGTCAGTAGTGATCGGGGTGTGTCTGGCAATGATCATTCGTTTGTTCGTTTTTAGTTTTTTTGATCAAAACAACATACTAAACTGCAAGATATACATTATACTTTTCAGCAGGGTTGCGGAGTCAGAGGTAAAATGTCCGGCTCCAACTCCAACCTTTCCAAAATTTCTGACTCTTGACTCCGACCTCTCCAAAATTTCCGACTCCTTAACATAAAAGAATGAAAGTTGTCTGTTAAAGTCAATGGAAATCGTGGTGTACAGCAAGAAATCTCTATTCCAACGAAAGTTTCAAAAGAAATTGTACCATTTCAACAGGAATTCCTAATTTAGGAGTGTGATGTAAAAATTATCCAATTGGACATCCGGAGCCGGAATCGGACAAAAAAATCCGACTCCGAATCCCAGCATTGTTAGGAATCCGATATCTTAGCGTCAATTTTCTTTAAAAAAAAAAACTTTCCTCTGTTAAAAATTCTCCGCATTTTTCTATAGCAACACTGAAAGTCGTTTTACGTTTTCTTTTGCATTGCACGAGTTTGAAATGCAGTGGTTCCGTGCTTAAAAGTAGACTCAGTTTTCGCTGTTTGGTGCTGCAGTCGTGTGCACGTGACGAAATCCAGCTACTTTCGTAGCAGTTTTTGACTTGTTTTGCTGCTAAGGTTCGCGTGCAGTATGACGTCATCGATCCCGAAGCTGAAGCTTTCGCTCAACGCTTGGTGGCGATGCGGAGTGGCCGAGTTGCTCGATCCAAGAAGAGCTTCAACGCGATTCCGTCAGTTTTACCGAAGTAGGTTTTCATAACAAGCAATGAGGAACCTCAGTTTGATCATCGACCAAACCAATTTGCAGTATTTCCTAATTTTTCCTGTTGCAGAACTATGTTCTTGTAATATTTGCGTCTATTTTTTCCTTTCTGCTTTATCAAAACTCTATTACAATTTTGGTAACCCAAACTTTCGCTCTACTTTTCTTCAAGTTTCGAGTTAAGATGTATCAAGTAATTAACTTTGGATTCTTTTCAAGTATTGTTTCAATCGTAAGTCGATTTCACTTAACTCTACGCATCCTCATTTCTGAAATTTTGTTCATTAATGACTGAGGATGCGTAGAGTTACGTGAAATCAATATCCTACTAAAAATCTGCTGGCGTATGCGACTGTGTGGTCTTTGTGGAGACTAGTTACTTGAAAACAGATATGTGCAATTCTGAATAGCCACAAAGTCATGAAAGCAGAGTTCAGCTGATTCTCGAAGGCTCGCAGCAAACCTAGAGCTTTTGCTTGTTGTGATTTTAAATTGTGTTCCTTAATTAAACCACTTGTGATTATGACACTTGGCTTTATTTTCACTCGTGTCGGTTGGTTGAAATATTTTCCTAACTCCGAACACTTGTGATGATCACGAAAAACTGCAGCGCTCGTACTGGTTTAACTTAACCTTTACGCACACTTCTACCATGTCGCCAAAAATTCTCACAACTTGCTGTGGTTTGCAGGGGTTCAAAATTCCAGCCTTCCAGCACGACTCTTGGTCGCACTCTGGAATCGTCATTGTCTACGTCATACAGAAAACCGCCAGCTGTGAGCGTTCATCACGCCACGGCAGGTTCGTTTGCTGTTCTTTCTTTTGTGACGTTGTCAGCCACGTGTTTTGCACAAGACGCAGTTTCGTGCGCACCGAGAATAGTTTTTCAAGTGGAGAAAGCTTCAGAAATAGCTTAGTTCGGAAAACTGTTAGTCTTGCTTTAGCTTTGCTTTCTATTTTCTGCCAACTAGCCTCGTTTCAGACGCGACAAGCTTCTTGTGCGGCTTTGCCTCTGGTTAATTCTTCACCATCCGGTAAGTGTCCTTGTCTCAGATTCATTACATATTTACAAAACCAGCAGTTGCTCGAAATATTCCCGTCGCCACGGGGGGCTTTGGTGGGCTAAGCTCCCCCAAATTGAAATGCGAAACGCGAGTTTTGTCAATTTTTACAATGTCAAGCCGCCCTGCACAAACGTGAAGCACCCCTGCTGAAAACTTTCTGGCGACGGCTCTAGCTCAAAACGCGACGGTTCTCGCTCAAAACCTGCAAAGAATTCCGCCTAGAACCTGATGACATTTGATGTTCGCTCAACAGCAGAACCGATTCAATAAAGTGGCTGGTATTTGCGTTAAAATAGAGAAACTGGTATTGCGTTTATTGGAGGCTNAAACTATTTCTCGAATGCAAGTTTGTGCGTTGTATAGATCTTCGACTTTCCCACCTTCATTTCGTTAACAGATGCCCTGCGTCGAAGCCAAACCGGAGAAACCGTTCAGCGACTGCGGCGCGCTCCGGGGGGGGCCAGAATCGACCCCTTGCCGCCATCGCTGATCGAAACCATCGAGGCTTCGCCCGGCGTTGTCATTCACGAAGGGACACAGACCAAGATCGGGCCCGAAGAGCGTTTTCCGGCCGCGATTATGCGCTCGTCTGGTCACGAGAAGGCCCTTCAGGAAAACCGGTCCAATCTGCGTCTTGTCGGCCACCACAAAACCCACACGAAACTTCGCCCTCTTATCGACCCCCGTGACGTGGTGGGTGATGTTCAAACCACTCCGCGACCTCTACGGACGCACGACCCACTCCCCCCGGTACAACCTTCCATTTCAACACAATCGTAAAAGTTGCTCGAGTTATTTTTCGTAGCTCGTATTTCAATAACCAAGGGGTCATAGTAGGAAGCACAAGGCAATTGCTGACCTGCAATTTGCCTGCATGCCGAATTTAAGACAAAATTTATAATTTTGCAGGTGGTTAGAAACTTACCTGTTTTTGATCGTCCGCTTCGTCTTCCAAAAAATGTTTAGATGCCTGCTACGCTTGTTACTGTATTCTAAATTTCTGTTTTATGACAAGTAAATTCATACATCTACGGCAATTCGCACTCAATGCCAGCTGTTTTTATACATATCAGAGAAACGAACTCTCGGCGAATGTTTACGTGATGCAAGATTTAACTTGCGTGTTTTCGGATGTGTCAGTGTTTACTTGATGTTGTTGGATAAATGGAATTTGCTTTTCTCTTCTTTTGTCTATTGTTTCGATCTCATACGATTTTTTGATATAGCCCCTGTATGCTCAAATTTGAAACAAAAACCGTTTTCGAACCAATTTCTCAGGATTTCCCATTTTTCTCAAACGTTTTTGCCCACAGTTTGAGAATGCAATGCGAGATACTAAACAATGCTGTCTTTTTAGAATTTGGCAACAGGTAACAGACAGTTGGCAGTCCTTGTCTTACTGTATTTACAAAAAAAGTACGTGCAGCATTGCCCTGGAAGCTGAGGGGACGCGTGGGCGTCGGAAGGGGGAGGGGGGCGCCCCCTTGGATTTAAAAATTTGACATTTTCTTGTTGAAAATTTTAGCAAAAAAGGTTGTTTTCGTAGTTTCAAGTGAGCAAAATGAAGTCTCACCACTTTTGCCCTTCCTGGAAAAATCCGCTGCTGGCCACCGCTCTGGAAAAATCCTTCGGACACCCACGGTCTTGCGCTATAATGGATCGCCTCGGAATCAACTGCGTGAATGCAAATGGCTGGAACCAACATCAGCGATTATTGCGACATTGATGAGTCTCGCTTCTGTGCGATGCATGTGTCGTATCCGACCCGCTGGAGGTCGCTGTGCCGCTTTGCTGTCAGTGATGACGGTGAAATTGTTGCTTTCACAATTTTTCCGATTGTTGTTGATTTGTGATCTTCAGGGTCGCTGTCTGATGTGTGTCGTGAAACGCGAGGCCAGGCAGAGGGGAAGTCACTCTTGAGCGTTTGCTTGCAGCTTTCAACAAGGACTGGGGCACAAATGGTCGATTTTGAAAATCAAATAAACATATTTTTCCTTTCAAGTCACGAGGAGTTTACATAGAACCAATGCCAAATGAGCACGTGGCTAAATCAAGTCAGCAAGACTCATGTTTCGATGCTCAAAATCAGGAAAAATATATTCCGTTCAGGGACCACATGCTTTGAAGTCAGAAATCTGAAACGATGCCATTGACGAGTCCAATTTGTTTTTGGTCGATTGGGCTTTCGTTTGAAATCCAGTCATTTGGTAAATTGTCGGAAACTGTTACCATTTGTAGTCAACTGAGACCAAAACCAGACGCCATGTCTGTTCGTACAAATGAAATGTCTTGTGCCCGCAAGCAATGTATTCTGGCCAACGTGTGATTTATTGTTTGCCACGGCGCCGATCGCCGGGTGGAACAAAATGTGTCGAAGTCGCTTTGTTTTTATACGTAGGTCCACATGTTGCTTGTGCACTTTTTCTATTGTTTCTGTCTAGGTCTAAACTTATTTTTGATATCGCTCTGAATAGTTTCAAACGTCTCTTATAAAAATGCGTGGTTTGGAGTTTTTGCTTATCGGACAGACACACGCACATGTAGTTGATCAGCCTTCAGCAAGCTAAGCTCAAGAGGCAGCGTTTAGCCAATGACTGCAGGGCCTCCTGTCCCACTTCTTCATCCAAGAAAGACGGAATGAAAGCACATCATCAACGCACAAATTTGTGTATTTTGATGAAAGTGTAGTATGAGGACAGTACAGTTTTCAAGCTAGAGACAAGCCAGCAGTACAGTTCATTCAGCCGTTTGATTGATAGTTTGCGATGATGGTTCGACTTCTGTGAGNCAAGAACTTTTTACAGCTATCTGGCGTTTTTCAGGTGAGGTTCACTGACATTTCGAGCGTGTTCGAGGACTGCGACAGTGTTCCATCTGAGATCCTTATAGCTGCTCGTCAGAACCGAGTGTTTTGGTGGAGCTGAAAGATTGTGGCGAACCCTGCATGCTCTGCTTTACAACTATCGAGTAAAAGAAACGAGGGTCACGTGTACAATTGGAGTTTGCTTAATTCNCACGCGACACAGAATCAACTTTTTTATATGATGTCTCAAGTATAGTTATTTTTGCGTTTGGCAAGTTGAAATTGCTTACGTGTTTGTCAGTAATTTGAAAGTTCGAGACAAAGTAATGTGGTTAACAACACCTGGTCACCTCGGGGCGCATTTTGATTGCAAGCAGCGGTTTTCATGTAGTACGGAGAGAAGCTCTTGAGTGACTGCCGTAAGTTTTCTGCACAAAGTAGGGTGTCTTAAGACGTGTTCAGGCAAATCTCCCATTTAATATGATGATTACAAACGAATTTCGAAAACGTTTGGCCCTAGAGTGCAACAAGAAAAAATTGAGAAAATCAAACCAAAACAAATGCAACTTTGATAGGCGAACAATCCTCAGGGACACTGATGCAATAACTTGTCCTGGAATTTCTCCACAGGGGGAAAAATATGATAAAGACGACAAGTAAATATGTAAAATTAGACGTGGCACTACCGAACCTTGCAGTTAACAGTGCCAAGAAAACAAAAACAATGTTAATAAATGTGAGAACAGNTCTNTAAGTGAAAACATTAAGTGAAAATCGTACGAGGTATGTCAAGACTGTGTAACAACACTTCAGAGATTAAATGATACAGAAATAGCAGTGAATGTAGGCCTTTAGACCAGTGGTTTTCAACCTGGGGTCGCGACCACCAGAAGGGTCGTGATTCATTTTTGGAGGAGTCGCGAATAGATGTTTTATGTACACAGCTGTACTACATTTGCTTTATTCGAGTTTTAGATGGGGGTCGTTTGGTTATGGTGGGTTGCTATAATAAGTCGCGGTACAATAGAGGTTGAAGATCACTGCTTTAGACAGCGATGTGTAACTCGGCTGATTGAAGGAATGCTCTCTTAAGCCTGGTTCGTTCATACGTACCTTTTATTTCTTGTGTTTTTCAAATTGTCATTAAATATTGAGTTTGCAATAATAAAATTGAGTGCATTAAGTTTGGAAATATTAGAGGATTATCAAAAGTACGTGGCTTCGAGTTGATCTTGTTCTCTGTTCAAATCTATCCAAAGAAAGCCACGTCAAACTTGTTCACCCTTTCCTGGAATCAATGTGGTAAGCTTGGCTTGCAACGCAAAGCTATGAGCCATCACTTCGGCTGTGCTTACTGTAGTCGCGGTTAACCTTGCAAACATAAGGTAAAGATACAGCATTGCATGGTGCCAAACGCTGATTACATCGTATTCGATACGGCAGGGCTTATGACTGCCGGAAACGTTTGCTTGTGCGTTTGCACGGTGAAAAGTCTAATTACACGTGCATATAGCCTAGCTGTGGCACTAGGAGTCGTGTGCAGAGGTATCAGCGATAGTTATACCTTCTAGCTGAAATATGAGGTAAGCAAATAAGTGTTTAAGTTCTCAGAGCAAATACCATGCAGATGAGTTTTATCGGTTCGCCGATCATGCTTTCGAAAACGCTCTCTTTCCTGTGCTTTGCGCGTTGACATCAGGAAGAAATTACATTTTGTGTGTATCAAGACGCTATGTCTTGTTGCTTAATTCCACACTGGTTTCCGTTACCTGCAGCGACAACATCATATATTGCAAGCTGTCACATCGCCAGTGTGTGGACTCTGATCGGTGTTTACAGCAACGTTACGGTTGATTTGTTGGTTAACCTTTGAACGGAGCTAGTTCCCTGGTTAATGTTTTACGAGAGGTTGCTTTACAGATGATTTGCAGCGGCATGGATTACACACCGAGGTTGTAGCGGCTTATGATTGGCGCAGCCTGGTCGGTTGCCAAAAAATAATAATTGAAACTGGTCAGGGCGTCTAGTAGGCCTACATATTTAGCCTCAGTGAGAATGATGAGACCAGACAGTCACTCCCATTACAAACAGGCTGCATGTCACAGTTCATCATTTGCAACCAGGTCTACGTAGAGCAGGCAAGGCCATTATTTGCGGCTTCGCTTAGTGCATGGAAAAGATGAGAAACATGACACCATCATGTGAGGTTATCTTTAAAGAAAATGGACTTGGCAAGAAACTGGGACAAGTGTGGGCTGCATTAGACTGCCTTTTTGTAATCTGAAAATGGTTTGCGGTAAGGTGTGGTCTTGCCTGAATATCTTCGTCACGAGTATGCAAAGTTACCAAAAACAGATGAAACTAATCAAACATCTTTTCAGGCCGCGACAATCAGTTGTTTTCGTCATGAAGCTCCTTTTAACCACCACAATAATGTGATCATACAGAAAACAGAAACCACCTTTCCTCCTTTCAATTAGTTCGTAGAAAGTAAATACATTACTATTTTGATCCGAGTTCGTATTAGACGGAAGCGGCACTAACTAGCAAAAATATTGTAAGATGGTTCGTTATGCTTCATCGCAAAATGCCGTCAAGCTTTTTCTAAAAAGATTTACAGCAGCAAGTGGAACAGATGTTGAAATCGTACAAAAATTCCTTTTTTTTGCGATGTCCCTCCAGCTGCTTAATGGAAAGGTCTGCACTTCACATATCAATCTGAACTCGTGGAAATTATCGTCAGAAACGTTAGGCTGCACTTACAGTTTTGGTGAAAATAGTTTTGCTGCTAAAACGCTATTACAACACCAAAAGTAAGCTTTGAAATTTACTCTTTTCTTTCTATGGAACAAATCAGGTTTGGGTTCACAGTCTAATTGTTACCCTAATGTTGACAAAACAAAGGTCTAGTTGCCATATTGAAGTACTGTATGGTTGCTCTGGAGAGAGTTGTGTTAAAAATATTCTATACACTGCTAATTTGCTTACGTTACTACTGCTTCGCTCGTGGGCTTTNCTTCAGTGACAACTGTTTGTCGCGANAGCATGAAGAAATAAGCATTGGCGCTTTCAACCCCAAGGNTTTTGTGAATCAAGCTTAGGAGACTAGGTAACCTTTAGTAAAACTGTAATTTGCTTTTAGAGAAGCTGAGCTGATATGTTTAAATTCTTAGAGCAGTAACTTCTGTACATTCACCGTCTTGTTTAGTTTCAGATTATTGTTGTAAGGCAGTAGACGCATGACTGGTTGATTCAAGAAAGACGATTTGTGATAGTTTTATAAAAATGGTGGAATTCGCTCCATTACGAATACCATTAGCTCGACGTTTACAAACTTTGGCCGTGTCTCATTTTCTTTTCTGCTTCTTGGCCATGGGTGAGTTGAATTTGGAATAAATTTAGTTGATGGTTGCGATAAATTTTTTTCAAAATGTAAGCAAATTAGAGTTTAGTAACTCACTTCTTAAAAAATGGTACAAAACTCTTAAAGAATCATATTTTGCATAATATCGTTATTTTGCAAACCGAGTAAAGTTTAATCAAAGTATGCCTGACGTGAGGCTAAATTTTTTCAAATCGATTAAAGTCTCAAAATTTTTTGACTGAAATAAGAGCTTTGTTTTATTTCATGTTTGGAGGATATTTACCACAAAATCAAACAAATGTACAGTACATATACTTGCTTTGTACTACCTTTGGATTGTCAAGAGTGATCTGCGGGCACACATCTCCGCTAACTATGCGCATTAGGCCACGCGGCTACTTTCGCAGTGAATGCTGCACTGGTGGCCGGCTGTTGGCAGTGCATTACCCTGTAATTTCATAATCGTTTATTCCATTTGCAGCTCTTACTTGTTTGGTCATCGTTGCCTACATTGTTTTATTTACGAGCTACTGGGTGTACCTCATTCCTTACGCTATCTTCTACGTTCTTGACTGGAAAACTCCGGAGGCAGGCGGCAGAAGAAACGACACGATGCGCAACTTGAAAATATGGTCCTACATGGGAGATTATTTTCCAGTTCGGGTAAAAATGTAGTTTGTAGTTTGAGTTTTATTTGAAAAACATTTGCATTTGAGTTTTGAAAGTTGTATGCATGTCGCTATATTTAGTCAAATCGATTAAAAAGCCTCGTATTTGAGTAACCGCGCTTCTGAGAAGTTTAACCTGGTTCGTGCAAGACAAGTATGTAGCCTACGTCGCATTCGCTGCAAGCAGAAGCATATGAATTTTTAGTGGGAAAGGATTACATCTTTGACTAAGGCACAGGTCCAAGAGGAATCGAAAGCATGTACATTAAATAACAAGCTGTGTCGTTCATGCAAAATATGATTTGTTTCATTAGATTAGATCAGGGGTTTCCAACTTTTGTTGTCCGAGGCCGAGGGCCACATAAGCTATTACACAACAGTCCGAGGGCCGGACATCTTACGTACTGTGATTGTTTTGGGATATGTTGCAATCCACCAAATCAAGAAGTTTTTCGTAAATACAGTATTTTTTCAATATTGACAAAACGTCTTCGTGGGCCGAAAAATGGCTTTGCGGGCTGATTTTGCCCGCGGGCCGTAGTTTGGAGACCATGGATTACATCATGAACTATTTTGTTCAGGTGAACCGTCAGTCTTTTTGATTTGGTGAACCTTGCCTGAGACATCCACCAGTTACTTCTATAAATCTAACCACGAATTAGTTCGTTCAACGAAATCTTGAAAAACCAATGGAAAATAGCAGATGTTTAGTCAGAGAGCTAAGTCTCACGGTGAACTGTAAATTATGATGCTTCTGTATCATTTTCATCCTGGAATGGCCTTGACAGCTTGTTACATCTTTCAAGTACAGTATAACTTATAACCAGGAAACAGTCATACAGAAATGTAGATTTGATTGCGCGTTTATTACTAAATGGCACGTAAGCTTTTAACGCTGGGTAGGTCTCACTTTGTGTTTGTATTCAATTTTTGTGGCAGCTCAACACCTGCCCCGAGATCTAGTGCCGTCAAGCAGTGGAACTCGCTCAAAATATTAAGAACTGAAACGAACGCGGGTTATTCTGTGTGTCATTTTACGCACCTTGTATCATCCAGACCAAGCAAATGTAAACAGCAGATAAGGCATAGGCCTGTAGTGTGAAACAAAATGATTGTGATTTGATACTAAGTCCTCACGTCACTAAGCGTAAAACAGTATACCCCGCATTAAATCCACGGAGAATTAATCCGCCGCTCATTAAATCAGATCGATTTGGGACGGAATTTAGCAGTAAGAAAACGCCAGTATGGAAATGCAAACGCCGCTTTATAAATCCATTATTCATTCTATTTTCTCATTTTTGTTCGCCAAACTGCTAGGAATCAAGTACGCATAGAG
>JGI24159J19872_10001452_pt1 | contig 26111 bp, 7 predicted proteins | sample Ectturendosymbi4_FD_19872 | JGI IMG/M metagenome (IMG submission 19872)
ACTCTGGCCAAAATCTTGCCACCAACTGATAACAGCGAGATGCCACGGCTATTACCACAGTCGGCGCGGTCACCTTTGTTTTTGTATATGGCAACGATGATTCCTTCCATTGTTGAGGGACTTAGCAAGCGCTCCAGATTTTGCAGATGAAGGCATGCAGGTGGACATGGAGGTCCTTTCCCCCTTACTTGAACACCTCGGCTGGTAGGTGATTCACGCCACAGGCTTTGTTGGATTTGAGACCAGAGATGGCTGATCGAACTTCAGTCAGGGTGGGTGTGTTGTCCAGGCAAGTGATGGGGGGGTAGCGAGGAAAGGGAATCTAGAAATGAAGTGTCAGAGGGGTTCCTTTTGTTTAGGAGAGTGTTCGCGAAAGATCGCCCATCACGGATGAATTCCGTCGCGCTCTTTAATGAGTAATGTCCCAGAGATGTCCTTCACATGACAGAAATAACGTCTGATTGGACCAAATACACTCTTCAAACCTTCATAGGAAGCCCTGATGTTGTTTTTGGCATGTTCCTAGGTTTCCTGTGCCTTTTTTATCCGCCAGCTATTGCGCATCTCGTGCAGATGGTGTTGGACTTGGGAACGAATCCTGATCCATTGTTGATAATGAGCAGCGGATTTGGGCTGCTGAAGGTGGGCTTTGTAGGCAGAGTTTTTTCTTATACAGTATGACGTGGATTTCCTTCCCGTTGGCATCGCACCAATCTTGTTGTCGCTTGCACATGACTCCAGGGGTGCATTTCGCGGTGGACAAGATCGTGTCCGTAATAGACTCCCATTCAGCAGTTAGTGTTGTTGCATCTGGTGGACCCTAGGATGGTTTTGAGAGCTCCTCCTGATGGTTCAATGTGCGTTGAAAATTTCCCTTCACTTCCTCAGTGAGCAGAGCAATAGTATTTAGTCTCTTACAAGGCTGCTTCATGCGTGAGGGTAGGGCGGACACGCATGCCGAGCTGGCTACGGATAAGGCGGTAATCTGTCCAGCAATCTGCACTACGTAAAGCTCGTGTTATCTTCACATCTCGAAGATCAGAGCGACGTACGATGACAAAGTCAATCAGGTGCCAGTGCTTTGAGTGCGGGTGCATCCAGGAGATCTTGAATTTGTTCTGGAGTTGAAACATGGTGTTAGTGACGCAGAGAGAAAACTCTGAGCAGACTTCGAACAAACGAAGACCATTGTTGTTGCTTTTACCTACACCATGTCGCCCGATGGCAGTCTGCCACACTTGGTGATTAGCCCCAACCCGTGCATTTAAATTGCCGAGAAGAAGCAGCTTATCAGTACGAGGTATATGCTGGAGTGTGGAACGCAATGCAGCGTAGAAACTTGTTTTTTTTTCTTCATCCGAGGAGTCGAGAGTAGGAGCATATGCACTGAGCACAGTGGCAAATCGCCCTCGAGACAAGGGAAGGCTCATGGAGATCAAATGTTCACTGATGCCAACAGGGGATTCTGTCAACGATGGCAGCAGAGAAGAACGGACAGCAAAACCAACACCGTGAATGCGAGGGGAACCTGGAGGGCGACCCTTTGAAAAAAAAGTGTACCCCCCTCCCACTCCTGTTCGAGATCCTTCATCAGAGAGACGGGTTTCACTGAGTGCAGCTATGTCGAAGTTGCAGCGCTGGAGTTCAGCAGCAACCAAAGCAGTACGTCGCTGTGGTCGGTTATTACTTGCGCTGTCGAGAAGCGTACGTATATTCCATGCAGCAACGCAAAGTGATTTTTTTGTATTTTGCATTTTTATTTTTTTCATGTTTCGACCGCAGAGTGAGACTGTCCGACGAACGCGGCTATCCGTCCAGACTGAAAGTGAGCAAACGTTTTTAGGCGACCTTTTCTACGCCCTTCCACAAATGTAGTGAGCAGAGCATCCCTAAGTAGGGATGCTCAGACATCTTGGTAGTACCGAGGTCCGCGGCTGCTCTTCCGTGAGCCAACGACCGTCTTCGCAAGACCGCCTACGTGCAGGTACAAACTAGAGGCTTCCAGCTAGTCTAAACCTGCCCCTTTCGTTTGTCGCCCATCGCCACAGGACTTCGAAACATGTATCCTCGCTTCAAAGAAGAGGTAGATGATGGATTTCGTGTGCAGTGAGATTAGAGTGGATATGTGGGTGCACAGTCCACGATCCACTATCTTGGCACCAAGAAAAGAAATCCGATGGCAAGAAAGATTCAGGACGATCGGTTTTACTTGATATTGCAGCACCATACCACAGACCCAGGCAATTGGGAAGTGTCAACACGTTGATGCTACATGGATTTGATTTTGGTGTTGTCATCACCTAGGGGGTTGCCACACCAAGTTTAATGGGTTCGCTCCACCCCGAGTTTACATGGGATACTACTTTTTGTCTGGCCTCTACCTTTTGACCAACCTGGCATTGGCGACCCTTCTGGGAGCGGGTTGCTCCCCCCAGTGCAGCTCTCGAGGTCACTGAGGCACGGAAACTCCCTCACCACGATAAGGTAGCAGTCCATAGAGAGAGGTACCAGTATATAAAATTCAATCAAACTCCTAGCAAGAGGCGAATATGCACGTATAGGGCTAAAGCGCAGACAATGACTAGATTCCGGAATTCTGACATCGATGGTACTGAATCCACATTCAGAAAACTGCTGCTGCTGTGATCTACAAGCAGCAGCTCAACGCAGTCAGCGGAAAATGGCAATTAGTTGTGCAAGAAAGTCAAAAATCACTGAAAGTTGTTTTTAATTGCAGGGCCAGCGTTAGTGGAAAAGATCTACAAATGTGAAGCATTTACTTCAGGTGTCTGACGAGTAACGATGTATATACTGTAATGTAGTGACAGCAAGCTGATTCCATGCGCAGATTCAAAGCACTGTAGGGCATGCGATCTTTTGCTTTAACAGTCATGTTTATCGTTCAGGTATGCATCTTGTTTTGAGTAAAGTACGCAGGCCTGTCGACAAAAGGGATCCTGGCCCTACCTTATTTTACGTGATGGCCAACTAAATAGCATACATTAGACTGTAACACCTGCAAAAAGTCTCCCCTCGCCTTTATACATCCGAAAAACCGTCGCTGGGATTTTACAGCTCACGATTGTGAAGGTTGCAATAGCTGTAAAATCCAGTGAGTAAAATTGAATCGTAACAGAAAATAAAGTGTCCGTGAAACATTATCGAACCATTTTTTGCTTTTCGGAATTAACCTTCAGAAGTAGAACCGCCTGCAAATATTTTTTACCCGATTTTTTATTAAACTGTACGGTCACCATATTTTCGTAACCCGATAAGATGCATTCAATTGATGTGAAATAAAAGAAGTACTAAAGATGAATTTGTAGGCTTGTATTAGATGAGCTTTAACGTGTTCTGGCACAATCTATGCCTAATGTAGCAAAAGGTATTTATCGGAAGCGTATTTATGATGAAAAAGCCAGAATTTCAATCAATATTTTCTGAGTTTTAATCTTTGCTTTCCGTTTTTGGTGCAACTTCACGGATTGTGAGTTTACAAATTGGCGAAGGAAATCGTTGTTTGTGCGGAAAGCCTTGTCCAAGCGCCTTGGCGTTGATTTGGCTATGCTGTGTGGGTAGATCAGAAATCAGAATCTCTATTTCTTATTGATAGAGGCTCTGGGTAGAAGATCTTTTCAGCAACAAACTTGCGCTATGATATGACGTAACACAGTTTTAAGACAATGATTCAAGAAATGACAAGCTCTTTGGAGAGTGCGGTATTGCGTTATAATCGTTCTCGTGCTGCACTCTTTCAGAGGCATGGCGCACCGCCAAAATAATGCCTCAAAGTGATATATTGTTCCACAATACTGCGAATTGTGAATCCATTGATTTACTGACACGGCAGTCTAACTCAGGTACATTTCTAGTGGGAGACAATTAAAAGGGTTTCGTACTATGGAGAGCTTTTCAAAAGCAGCAGAGATCGTATTGTGAGCACTGTTCTCTACCACGATTTGTGTCTCGACGCTCGTTGCAATGCGTTTCAATTTCGGTCTGGAAGGTTTCAGGTCTATTTTTGGTTTGTCTTTCGTATGATGCATTTAAACTTGGAAAAGGTTCATGTAACTTAATTTTCACCTTTTGAAAGATGCTTGTATCTACACGGAAAAAGACACCAAAAATTAGCAAAAACTGATTCTACTCGACAAATTCAAAAATTAAAAGCGTTGATGATCTTTGTATCATCATTCTGGGATATTTATGATGATATCATACAACCTACTGGCGAATGGTCAGATTTGTTACTCCTGCATTATACATTGAAGCAGGTATCGGTTTCAGCCAACAAATTAAAAAATCGCAATTCTCGATCTTGAATATTCAGGTCTTCATCCTGACTCAGATTTCTATACAAATGTGTCTGCTGTCTGTCTCAAAGTCGAGAATATGTTGATGCGTTACCTTTCAATTACATCACTGAAATTTAGCTTACTGAACAGTCAGTGAGATGTTTGATTAACGAACCCGTCTGCAAAATATCATTGGAGCAATATGAGCCAGGTTCATTTCTTCATAACAACTAACCTCGTTTTTCTACGCTTTCTTTTTCCTTGATTTGATCACTTGCAGATTGAGATTGGTTACCAAAATAATTTGAAATATTAATATTTTTTCCGGCAACATTTCCACCGTCCACGTTTCCAACTTCAATGTGGCTACTCATAAATGATTCTCACGAAAAAAAAACTTTTACACTATGCAGTCACTGGAATAGAATTACAGTATTAGCAAAGTTCATTAATTCATCCATCAAATACAATATCCTAATGTTTGTCAAAAAGAGTCAAACAAAATAACTAATATAAAAGTGCTCGACAATTAACTGATCTGGGTTTGCTGCAAGCTTTCCACGAATCCACCAACTGAGCTCTGCTTTCTTCACTTTGTGTTGTTTTTGAAAATTCTCAGAGAAAATAAAAAACTCTTTCTCCGCATCCCATTTAGCCTTTCCGATCCGGTTTTTGCTCTTCATCGACGTCTGATAATCCCAAGAACAGGCTATTCTAAAAAAAGTGAGTTCGGGCTGATTTGGGGAGGAAACTAGGGGCTAAAGAAGTGTGGGCTGGGTAGATTGAGTTCCAGATCACGTTTTGTGATCCTGAGAAAAAATACTGCGGGTAATTACTTGGTTTGTTATATTATTTTAAAATGTTCTAGGAGCTCTTCTGAAGCTTTGAATACCTTGATTAGCCTAAGGGTTGGGGAGTTATGGCCAAAAATAGACCCTAAAACTAGCTGGGCCACCTAGTGAATTTTTTGATTTTCTTCATGAATAAAAATTTCCTGTCAACATTTCGGCTTCAAATTTGATGGGATGTTGTAAGACAGTGCTTCTCAACCTTTTGCGGTTTTGTTCACCCCTGCCATCTAACGGTCGTAGCAAATGTGGCAGTGGCTACGGACCCCGCGGTCCTTTGTGGTAAACTTATTCTTTACTAAATGCAAGATGGATATTATAAGTTAGGCGCCCGAGGCAAACTATCAGAAAAGGTTCCCTTTATTTGCACGTGCGATACAAGATCTGTATTCGCTGAAAGCAAGTTCAATTTTTCATTTTGTGTGGGAATTTGATTCTGCGTGAAAGACCATTACACATAATCAATTGTTTGAAGTCATTTGATTTTAAATTGTTCGTTGTCTATGCATTAAAGTTTTTGAGGACCCTTTTGACACATTTACGCATAATTTTTTTTTTTTTGACAAACAAATATACCACTTATTAAATGTAGTTGCAGAGTGATTAATAAGCCTTTTGACAAAACAATGCAAAAATTAAGTTCGAAACTCTCAAAAACGGCCTTCACGACGTTTTAGAAAGAGCAGAGGGGGACCAGAGTCGACCGCCTCCTTCGCCTCTCTTTAATGCCCATCCCGGATTATATGAAGGCTATACTATTTTTTCAGTTCAAGAAGTCACTACTTTGGTGAATTTGTCATAATCAATCGAGCGTTTGCAATCGAATACTTTCACATTACACTACTGTGATTTGAAAATTAAAGTGTTTTAGAGTTATTTGCAATATTATGTGACCCTCAAGCAATTAGGCCAAATTGCAGCCATTTCCAGATAGTTCTTAATTGTATTATAATGAATGGCATCATTAAAAGATATTGTTACATCATATTCACCTGTTCTATAAGTTGCGTTACTTTTTTGGTACTTTCAAAATGATTTGACTGGTGGTGCCAAACCTGAGGTTTTGCGTCCAGATCTGGGGTTTCAATGCCTTTTTGGGTTTCTTCTTTTGCGTGTGCTTTTCTACTACTGCCACATATCTCACATATGTATACTCGTGTTCTTTCGTGTATTAATATGTCTCTTGCTACTGCCACGTACGCTTTGATTAAGCTATTCACTTAGGCACATTGGTCACACTCACAGTCTCACACTCAGTGGCATAACTGTCGGTGGAGCAGAGGGGCGAATCGCCCTTCCTGGCAAGCCGAATGTAAAATGCTGGCCCCCACTTAGCTTATATTTCGGTTTTACTATTCTTTGCTTTTTCAGAAGGTACTTGATTTTTGTGTTTTTCGGAATATTTTCCAGTGATTTTGGGTTTTAATATAGACATCCACATCCTGACTTGCTAATATTTCTCATTTTTTCTGAGTGTTGACTAGTGGGCCCTTGCAGCAGCAAGTATGCCCTTTTCAGCTAAGTTTATCCTCCCTGGCTCAAACCTCTAGTTACGCCCACTGCTCACACCAACAATGGATTTTCGGACTTGCTGAAGCATTTCTACAGATTCACTCATGCGTCTTTTCACACAGTATAAGAATACGCGGCTAACCCTGTCAGCAGTCACTGTCTCGCTGCATTACCTGCCAAGATGTCAGCGTTCAATATGTCACATGCGGCAAAAACCCCTACTACCGCAGTTTGAAGTGAACTTTGAAGATATGTTGACGTGCTATTGATAGGCAATAAAGGCCAACAGTAGAACGATCCACTCGCAAGTTTCGCAACCCGCCTCTGCATCCAAAGGAGAGTACATGAGTGAACGTCAAGCTCATCACTGCATGACACCGGAAATGTGAACCTGGCTGTTGAGCAGTGTGAGTGTCATACCGGTAAATAAACTGACAATGCAAGAACTAAGTGAATCAATTAGAATTAAGCTTCCGACTTCAGTTTTTCTAGAAATGTTTGGTTCCTAGTCCCAATCTCCACGGGGGTGGCAAATGCCCGTTTTGCCCCCCTGCGGATGCGTATGCCTACTGTGAATACATATGGTCGATGCAACAAGAACCATAGCACATCGAGTGTTCATACAGATCAGTGTGGTCAAACTACAGGGCGCGGGCCGTATGTGACCCACCACAACGTTTTCAGCAGCCCGCGGAAGCATTCAGGAAAAATCTCCAAATCTTAAATTTGATGAAAAGTGTGTGAGGTTACATTTGTCTCACAGAATTTCGTGCCCTGGATAAAGTGAATAATGGGTAATACTGTTTCTCTGTAATATTTTGTTTTATTTATTTATTTTGCGACAAAATTAGAAAGTACGGTCTGCCTCTAACCTTCCACTGGGGCACCTGTCTGCCTGGCGTTCGTTGCTTTGAAGAATATTGTACATCTGGCGCACTGAACTCAGTGCCGCAAAATAAAACCGTCTATCTATCCCCTAAAAGCGAATTCCTCAGTGGCCCCGAGCCAAATTAATTGCTCATCACTGCAATAGGTAATTTTAATTATAACAAGCATAACATCCCTTAATGAAAATGTGCAATACTAACGGTGTTAGAGACTGCAGAAATATTCTAAAATTAATCACCAAAGATAGATTTCCCAAACTGAAAGATTTTGCACTGAAGATGCACTCGAAGTTTCTCGTTTGGAAGCACAAACTTGTGTGAAAGTTTTCTATGATGAGGCAAGTCAAATCTAAAAACGGACATCAAATGGCATACGATACACTGGACGGTGGTTTCCGACATGCTACAACTAACACTGGTATTGATAAATGATAGTGTCAGTGAAACCTCGGCCACAGGTATCCCACTGATAGAGATTTGTAATAAATTGCTGTTTGCTATTAAGCAACATTTTCAATGACGCACTCGCTTATCTATTCTTTTTTAGTTGTAGGCATGTTGTGAATCTGTTGTTTTATACATCATTTTCTTGGAAGTGGCTGCTGACTTTTCACGTTTTTATAAAATGGCCCGCAGGTGCAAAGTAGTTGGACCACGCTGATGTAGACCAAGGTATAGTTTTTCTGCTCAATTCATAGCATGCATTCAGCCATGCAGGAAGTTGTCTGCGATCTTCAAATATAGCTTGATCACAGACTCAGTTTCGCAAAATGTTTTTGTTTGTTTCATCTGCACATGCGCAATTTCAAAAAAGGAAAGAATTTTTGCTTGCAGAGCCATTTACGACAAATGAATGAAGGAATTTTACGGTTTGCACAAATATTCGTGCTTTTGCTTGAAAAATTCCCAGGACTTGTTCTGATAATAGCCGTGTTTGTTTAGTTAATGACTCCGCAGCTTTGAATGAGCCAAAAACTGGTTTCTGTATTTAAAATAGCAAAACATGCATTGAGCAGACGGCTGATGGCTCCATTCTTCACATTAGGGAGGAAAAAACATACTTAATATAATCATCATACCACATTGGTCTTTTAATTTTTGAAGGCAAAATATTCTTGACGCTAATATTCCTTTTCAAACCCGATTCTTTAAACTGCGAAGCTGATGAATCTGTAGATTTACAGTTACTTTCATTAAAACAAGGTGCTTTTTGTACGTATTTCGTAGACATTCTGTAGGCATTATCTGAGATATAAACTTTAAATTAGGTGCTGAAATAAATTTCAATATGGTAGCAAATAAATATCACAAATATGAGCTGCTCTTGTACTTCGCTTGTTTAGGCCGGCACGTCGACTGAAAAGGTTACTGTGATGAGTGTTCAGGTGCCTGAAACTTTCGAATGTGCTGCGATCCTAGCAGATAATTTTTTTCACAGGAGCCCAGGACGCTTATGAAGAGAGCATAGCAGAGATTCCACCACTCGAGTGAATAAAATATGGCATTTGCATCTCTCCTGGAAATCTAACCCCATTACGTAATAGAGGAAGTTAATTGCATAATAGTACGGTTTTTCTGAAGTTATAAGTTGCTGAATACTGACTGCTGAAGAGCAAAGTTAGAACGCTTGAAGTTCGGCTTTTATTCACGATTTGTGGTATTGTTTTGGCTAAAAAAAACACAAGTGCATGTTATCAGAAGATAAAAAATATTAGGAACAGAAATTTCATTCACCCTTCATTCACCGCTCTTCTGTCATTCATCCTTGTAAAATTTTCATTCACTCTGTGGTGAACCATTCCCCAGTTAAGAAGCACTGTTGTAAGACACTCAAATACACATGTTCTGCAACTTTGGTGGGGTTGGTGACTGTTGACTGCCAGAAAAATGGCTTGAACCGCAAAAAAATTAAAATCTTTTAATATTGCCTCATTTCACTCACCCTTTTTTATCATGATCGCGATGGTGAGGTCCTTACCGACATTTTTTTATGGAAAATATTATTTCCAACGTGTTTGTTCTGAGCTCTATGGCTGTTTGAATGGACGTTACTGGTTTTCCTAGCCTACGCAAAAACCGGTTTTTCCCCGAAAAAGACGTCACAGTGACGTCACAGGTGCGCGTAACCTACCTCAAAAGATGCTGTCCTGTATCTCGGATCCGCCCTTTCAGACGTTATGGCCGATGATAACTTCGCACACCAAAATTTTGGCGCTTGTGGGGACTCAGAGCGATATATACACCAAATTTTTCAACTTTGGTATATTTTGAAAGTGCTTGGTGCATAAATCTTTGATTGTCATATATCAAAAATTTGGTATACACAGTATCGGTATGTTTTTGTTGCAGGATTTAGTTAAGACTTTAAATCAAATTTGTTTGTTATATTGCAAAGTGTAAACAAAGAAAGCGTGGTGGTGTTAAAGCTATGTACTGTAAAAGACGTTACGTGATTTTGCATAACATACGAGTAAACGTGCAGTTGGGGTAAGCGGAGAATGAGACTGGAAGAGAGCTGGAAGGTTCTGAAAGAACAAAACGCAGCTCTTGGTATTTGTTTTTTGTCAGCCAATTCATCCTTAGGTTGGAAAGTTGTGGGTGAGAGTGTCATGACATTTAGAGCAGTGGTTCCCAAACTGGGGGTAAATTACCCCCTTGGGTAATATGCGATTCTTTGAGGGGTAATGTGGAACCAAAACCACAATGTTGTTCTATTTTATTTTATGAGCGATCACTGTGAAATTTTGAGGGTAATTATGACATAACAGCTACCTTGATTTGGGTAACGGCTTGAACAGGTTTGGAAACCACCGATTTAGAGAAGGGTGACTGATAGAGTTTGCATGGCTTGCAAAGTAGGATTCTGCTGGTGCAGTGTAGGCTATCCCTTTTGGAAACAGTGCAAAAACATTAGAAACCGCAAATCAAAATAACCTATTATACAGCAGAACAATGAAGTGGACCACAAAAGCAATAAAAATCCAGTTGTAGGTGTTGGAAAGTTTAATATTCTAGTGCATGGATGTAGAAGCAGGTAAAGTTTTGGGGTGCGAAGGATTTTTGCCTGAATTTCCCCAAACTTGCCCGAAAAGTTTATATGCGACTTTTGCCTATAATGTTTCTCCCACAAAGATCATGAGGACCTTTTTTTGATGTGACCTCCAAAAAAGGTCTTCAGGTATTTTTCTGCAAACGTTGGGCGCCATTTTTTAAGTCAAACAACGTTGAGCGCCATTTTTACCGGGATTTTCAGGGATTTTGCCCTGATTTGCAAAGATTTGCCTTGATTTTTGATAAATCTAAGCTTTTTTGGAGGGCGCTTGGACCCCCGGCTCCTACACCACTATTCCAGTGGTTAATAAAGCTGCCACTGTCAAAGCTTAAAAAAACAGAAATTGTGGTTGCAGCTTCTTTATGATGCCACTGCACAGCAACTGTTGATGATCTAAGTTAAGTAGTAAAACGCACGGAAAAGGCAGCATATTGATTATAGTTTTTGTTACAGATAAATTTGGTATATTTTTAGACAAGATTTGGTATATCCTTTGTAACAAGAGCTGGCAACACTGCCAGTAATCACTAACGCAATCGTTTTCGCTAGCACAGTTTTGGACTTGCCGCTGGGCTGTGCAAAACTGGTCTATTTTTGTTACAATTTCATTTTTTAACGCCTGATGGAAGCTTCGAAAGGCAAAGCAGTAGTGAAAATAGGACTGCATTAAATATGGAAAACTTATAACTGAGTGCTGACACAAGATTTTAGAAGCCTTCAAAGCGAAAAACAAGTTTCAGGTCACTGCTGCACGTTAGTCCGCAAGCACAAAGGTGAGTGGATGAGTTAATCTTGTCAGAATTAATACCCCTGCTTGAACCGGTATGCAACGTGTGAAAAGCTATAGCAACATATGTACGATAGCAAACAACTCGCCGCTACATAACAAAAGTGCATTGACCATGCTCCAGTAGCTTAAGGATTTATGACCTAACAATGGAATTGTGCAAAACCTCTCTTCCTCAATAGAGACCACACGTCGCGGCTTAGCATTGAATTACTACGTGGTAGCGCGACGCGCCTCAACAAACCATGCTTTACTCTGCAGTCAGCTCTAACGCAGAAACTTTGTTTTACGCGGTCATGACAATTTTTGCTCAATAGAACGGCTCAATATTTGCAGTCCAAAATGTGAGGGGTACGGTGCCTTTTGCCCCACCTGGCTACGCGCCTGGCAATAGTGGCTGATGGCCATGTGGTTTTGATCCGTTTGTTGCAATTGCAAACCCGTAGACAGCTCACGCCGGCCACGAAAAGATAAAATTGGCATGGTTAGCAAAACGTGCAATCAGCGGCGTAAGGAGGTTAGATGGCGCCCGGGACAAGAAGGAAGTGTTGCGCCCCCATATTTAAACATAAGGTTTTTTGGAAGCAAATGTACTGAAATGAGGAAAGTACCTGTGATATTGTAGAGACTTTTCGGCGCCACCGTAGTGATTCAGCGCCCGGGGAATCATTCCCCCTTGCCCCAACAGTGTTAACCACTAGCGCGTAGCATTCGTTAGGGCAGTGGCCCCCAATCCCCGGGCTACGGACCGGTACCGGGCTGCAAAATTACAAAATGTATACTGATGGTGACACCACTCGCTTTCTCAGTATGTGATTGGTCGATTCTTTCCTCGGAAGCACTGTTGTGTGCATAGAACGAGAGCGTTGCAATGTAAAGCGAGTGCGTTGGTGATGGACCGGAGGTGCGGGCCAGAATTGTAAGTCGGACTGAATTTTTAACGTCCGGCCGGGTTGTCGGGCTGGGCTTGGGTTTTAATTTGTCAAAATTTTTTGGGCCGATTTCCGTACCGCATGGATTTTTTTGAAACGACGGGTACCTCTTTCGCCAGTGACTGTTGAAGCAATTAAGTTGAATAAATCTTCAATAAAATGATTAATTGTGATTTATTTGTCTATGTTTAAAGTCTAGCACCTTGCCTGTGGGAGTGAAGACGTTACACAATACAATTAGTTAGTCTTGTTTACTTTGATACACCACCAATATCCCGCTGTTGCGCATTTCTTGACTCACTCGGTAAATTTTGCTTTCGGGCCTATATCGGACTTCAAAAAGAATTGTCGGGCTAGGGCCGGTTCGAGCTTCAGAATAAGGCCCGTTTACATCTCTGCTGTAGACTTTACTGCAGCAGCCTTATCTGATGGTTCAAACTGGTGGACCTACCTTCATTTCAACTGTTTAAAAATTACATCCATCAGAGGTTACTCCCGGGCCGCGGTAAAATGTCAAGCGTTGACTGGTCTGCAGTTCCAAAAAGGTTGGGGACCACTAGCTTTGGGTATATCTTTTAAACAGTTATTGTAGATATAGAGAGCAACCAAGCACTGTTTTCTTAAAATTCCAGCTTTTGAAAGTGTAGCTTAGGCATTGAACGCTTTTGCTTTCAAAGAGGCGCATCAAGCGCCCCGGAGCAGCTGTGAATAGTACCCTCTTATCATCAGAATTATTTTACTCTGTTGCGAAAATTTTGTTGCCCTGTCAGTGCCTTCAATGCTTATGCGTATTGTTTCCTATACCTGGAAAAACATTTGCAAAAATCTGTAAAAAAGGCTACAAACCACAGGTTTTCATTTGATAACTGAGGTGGCAAAATAGTGTCATGACCGCGGAATAGTATTTTAGAACCATGTTGATCCAGGAGCTAAAGGAGCTGCTTTAACTCAGTCCTTATGGATNTGAAGGTAAACAAGGCATGCATTTTGAAACTTAAAGATCACCCATCCGCTCTTTGACTGTGTCGTAACAAGCATGGNCAAGCAGCGCATGNAACGTCTTACTGCAGACCAGCGTTTTCAAACATTTTTGTTCATGCCCTGCATATTGCAGTCAACTTCAAAGTAAGCATATTTGTTCTAGCACAAGCAAATTTCATTACCTACAAAGTAAACGTCTCTTTGTTTAGAGAACAAAATTACAACATTTTTGACAATTGTCCTGATACGAACGTTTTTGACAATTGTCCAACTCCAGCAATATTGTAGCAGAGATCATGGTAGTTTCATTGAGCAAACAAACAATTGATTAAAGCATGAAACGTCACTTATTGTCGAGTAGTAACTTCCGAGGAAAATGTTTTTCTTGCGTAGGTTTGGGACACACTAAGCGAGTTTGTTGGCCGGAAAAAGTCCATAAAAGGGAGAACAAAAATTGGCAATGTACTACTGGTAGCAGTTTTTGAAAGAAGAGAGGGAGATTTTCTGAAATTCGAATGCCGCACGGTATACACAACTTGCCTCTCACCCAAAAACTGTTTCCTCAAACGCAATGACACAAGCTTTATTGTTGCCTGCCACAACCAATGCATGCCAAAATCGATGTATACCAAAGACAAACAAACTTTCAAGGTCATAAACTTGGTATTAGTGGAAACTAAAATATAAAATATCCTGTGACCTTTGCACAATTAAATATGACTTTGTTTGCACGTGCGCTTCTTTCCCGTGCAGTGTGCAAATAGTGTGGATCGACACGGGTTCAGCAACTGAAATAGTCCCAGAACCTTCCTTGCCTGAAACCATGCTTCGCCACTCAAACCTAATGGCAGGCCTGTACAACTCAGAAAGCCCAAAGGGCCAAATTATCAACACAAATTCGCCGCCGGCCGCAGAAGTCTATTTCATTTCGATGTAGAGATTTCGTTGTGGCATGGAAGAAATTCTGGAACGACAATTACTTATTCGAGGTTACACTTTTGTAAAATTTTCAACAATTGAGAAAGTTATCGCGGGCCGCATGCGGCCCTCGGCCCGTGTGTTGCGCAGGCCTGCTATTAGGGTGATAAGGTGACAATTAAACGCACTAGCTTTTCTGTAAGCTTTCGAGAAATCATCCGAATAACCTCTGTTTTCATCTTTTTTTCAATTAGTCAAACTTACCCATATGTTTATTCAAGTAACTTCACCACTCCACAGGTGAAACAAGCAAGGAATCTATCGCAAAATTTGTAATAGGAAATCGATTTCACGTAACACTACGCATGTCAGTCCATACATCTGCAAGCATTTCTAACAGGTGAAACGTTGAAAGGTTAAAACAAGGGGAGAGAAAGCACGCAACCCCAAGAATGTACATTAGTTAATAAATCACACAACACCAAGTACGACAATTAAAACTCGAAATCACGTCTTACACAACTAAATGCATTCACTAGAGCTTCAAAACTTACTGCAAAAGTAGCATGAACTAATTAAATCACAACACAAGCTGCGATAAATAACACTATAAAACTCGACGTTTTCAGATAAATACATTTGAATTCCAAAATTCAAATGAGTTCAATGGAATTTTTAGCAGGAGCGGATCCAGCCAGTAAGTTTAGGATGGGGGCGATTTCAGTAATATTTGGAAGTCAAGTCTCACAACGGATTTGCTGCTGAAACAGAGATGACCTATACTACATAACACTGCTGTGACCAAACATTGGACAGTAAAATGGCCTTGTATTTCGAATGTTTCCCGAGTTGTCCATAAACATGGTGAAAAAAGTTGCTTTCGTAAGTTTCCGGGTTTGAAGCTTGCCTACACGGATTTCAGAATTTCTATGAAATTCAAAATTGTCACTTTCATTTTTTGTAGTGAAATAGAAAAATATATTTTTTGTGATAAAAGTTAGTTTTTTTCTAAATTAGCCTATACCTATATTATAGTCTTTCACAGCTAAGAATCAAACACTAAGATCTTAACAATCGCCTACCAGCTATCATCAGTTCTGCGAAGCAGGGCTATGAAGCAGGAATCGGAACTTAAAATTTCAGGCTCCAGCTCCAGGCATCCAAACCCTGAGCTGCGGCTCCGGCTCCAGAACAATTTGATGGAAAACTAAAAACCATTGTATTGTTTGTACAACTCGCTTGCCCCACAAACTACGTCTGCGGAATCGGAACCCAAATTTCAGACTCCATCACCTTCACAGCCCTGCTGCGAAGTGAATGAAAAGTCATACTGTACAGTCAGGGCCTTTGCGAGAAATTTTATCTGGGGGTACGAAGACCGATAGCGGCTCCCTAGCTTCTGGGTTTCTTGTAAAAACTTGTATAGCTTGCACCTGCAGTAATTAGAACAGATAAAACAACTACCATTCCAAGATTTAAAAATATATTAATTGTGATACTGGCAATTCGCTTGTACACTAGTAATTTTGGGCTTACTACAAAAAACTTAGCGTGTGTACTTTCATCCTCCCGTGCCCCAGTACCTCTCGGGCCCAGATACGATGTACCTCTCGTACACGCCTCTAGTAGGCCATTTATAACGATTTTCCTGCATCCTTGACAATGCTTGCTTTGCCAACAATCTTTCTCGACGATGCTTGTCGTCAACGTCTTTTTTAGTGAGTTTCATTTTGTTTTAATAGGACTAACAAGTGAAAGGATTTCTTTAGTGATGCAAAAGAGTGTGGAAAAACCGCAAGTTTGGCCATAAAATGAGAAAGTATTCCAAAATTCGACTCATCTAAGCCGTTTCTGATATTATTCAGAGAGCATCAGAAATCAGGAATAAATTTTAATGGACAAGAAGAAATTTTTAAACTGCCGAAGTAGTCTTTTTTTATCGTCCAAAAATCCAGCTGATCTTCAGGTAGAAGATAGTAGAAATGTTTGGTCGCATTTATTATTAGGCTCTAACAGGGTTGGCCAAACTGGGGCTCGCGAGCCGCATGCGGCTCTTCGAACCTTTACACGTGGCTCTTTGAGCTTTTCCAAAAGTAGATACTTGTTTTGTATTTTTTATTTCTGTTGCAAAGTGTAAAAATACTGTAAAATGTGGCAGCTAGCGTACCGTACAGTATTACTTTTGCAAGTCATTCAAAAAAGAATTATGATGTCACAGAAACGTAAATTGCAAATAAATTCGTGTTTTTAGATTTTTATGTTGCGGCTCTTTGTAACTTGGCTTTTGCGATTTGCGGCTCATACACAGAGCAGGTTTGCCCACCCCTGGGCTATAATATTTTGTGAGATCTTCAACTGCAGCGGTATCTAAAATACCTAAGCAGGCAAGTGGCATAGACGCCTTCCTCTAATGGAAATCTTTTTTGGTTTGCATACACAGGGCAAACAAGAAATGTAAACACTCGGTTTTAAACCTAGTTTCATCAATTTCTTCAATTGGGGTCTGAGACAGTAACTTGCTACATTTCCCACCCAAATACAAAAAACTGCTGTGAACCCTGCGAAGTTCTTGGTAATGTCATATACAGCCATAATCTCCATTGTACCGTTCAATAAATTTGGAAAGCAGCCAAGCAGAACTGGTCATATTTTGTTTGCATTTGAGTGAGAAACATGAGAAACAAGTGCTACTTGTTAATACTTATGGTGCAACAATCTATTTCCAAAGCTATGAAACGCTTCCTACAGTGCATCGCGAATAGGTAGCCAGCATAACCCACTGCCGACTGAGATAACGGACTCACTTAATTCAACTGATTTTCTTCAATACAATCTGTTCTCCTGCACTTTTTCTCAAAAAAGTAGTTTACACTTTGTGCGACCATCATTGTGCTTGCTCTTGTGAGCTGCCTTGGAACAAATCCGGAGCACAACAACAGCATGTTTATTCGTTTCAGTTACACTGTTTCCTGCTTAAATTTTGGATGACAGCGAAGGAATGACGAACGCACTTGTTAAAACACTATGTAGTTCATCTTTCACGTTTGTTATCTGCATTGCTCTCACAAGTAATCCAACAGCTCTTTGCTGCTTTGCTGACTAAATCGGAGCAAGTATAGCAGAAATCATCGCCACTGCATGTTAAAGCAATGCCTTTTGCTTCGGATATCTAAAAATTTGTAATTGATGTATGGTGTTGCACTCATGATTGCTATTTTCAATGATACGGCCGATCGTTTATTTTTACAGTGAATAGACTTCATGTCCAACCACACAAATTTGCAAACTCAAATCTTTACAAAACTGTCTTTCCGCATATTGTTGCTTTTAAGTATTTTCTACTTTACCATGAACAAACCGGTGAGTTAACCAGCGCAGACTACTAGCAAAAACCACATTTTTCTATTGCAGTGGTGCAGTTGCACAGCCCGTCAGTACCAAAACAGTCGCTGAAAATTTTTCGCTTGGTTAAGATAGACTTGAAAAAAGAGATTCTCAAGAAAAGTTTAAAATACTTGTGCGAGCGATAGACGCAGTAACGCATTTTTCGTTGCATTTACTTCATTATTCACGACAGGCAGACTGTTTCTAAACAATAAAAACAAATGCTCTCTGTATATTTCTGAAAGTATTTTCAAACTTGCAATTGAATAAAAAAAACTTAGCATATACGCAGCATGTTCAAGTGAACCTCTCTTATTTCAAACTTTTGAATAAAGTGTATTGTCTAAAGTTTGTTGCAGATCAGCAGCACATTGTGCCACTGACTGTCAACCTGGTCAGATGTGATTTCGTTCAGCTGACTGCATAGCGGCTTTGCCCTCTGGATTCTCGGCTGTTTGAGGTTATTCAGTCAGGCGTTCTGTAGGCTGTCAATGATTCACTCTCAGTTTGTGTGCTTAACTGAGTTATCACTGACTGTTTTATTTGAACTTGTTCTTCATAAAAGAATGGACAAAAGCAATGACAAAGTACAATGCTGGCCAGGCGCCCGAGTTCTACTTTGGAAACTCTGGCGGTACCTGAACAGACTTCGGACAGGCGTGGCCAGAAGGAAATCGGCCCTCCTGAAATAGGGCTTACTGAAAGGGACTGCCTTGTGCAAGTGTGGCGCTGCGCCAGATACAGTTGACCACTTCTTAAAATTTCCCAAGTTTGCAGTAGGTTATGCACACAGCCAAATACACTACATTCAACCCGCGCTGCAAAAACTGTCATATTAACTTACACTTCAAACTAAAACCGTAGCTACACATGCAGCGAAATATTAAATCTAGCGCTATGTTTGTTGGAAGCATTGAGCGCATTTTTACGCAGCTTTACCGGCAGCGGTAACCTATACTTGCAAGTCCCAACCACTACAGATCTGTCCTTGATGCTGATATTTTTCGCAACTACTGCAGGTTAAAAATAACCTGAGTTAAATCTTTCCTAGCATACTGGTAGTTTACCGCAAGCAAATCATCTACAATCAGCGCAAAACAGTGGGCAATGAAATTACTACAAAAGGAAGAGATCCCGCGCATTTTACTTTGGCGACCACTCACGCCAAAGTAACGAACAGCGGTAAAGCAGTAATGCAGTAGCTCGCTGCCGCGTCGGTTACTTGTTTTCAAAAAATAACGGCTCTACCGCTACCGATACTGGAAAATTAGCTGGTTACAATAGTTCGCTGCTGGCCACTTTGCATAAGTGTCCGTGGACATCAAGTTATTCGATTTGATGCCTTGATTAGAAACAATTTGTATGTGATTGCGTCACGCTGTGCATCTTTACGCAAATTTCATCTGCTCACTTCAATTTTCTGATTAATTTTACAAATCTTCATTGTTCATTTACTGCAGTGGTTTTCAACCTATGGTCGCGAGCCCGTGGGGGTCGTTTGCCTTTTTTCTGTGGCCGCGAGAGCTTCTGATAACAATATTCATAATTTCATGTTTCGTATTTTGAACCACTTTTTGCTGCAACCAAAACAATTGGGTAACCCGGCAAAACTGATAACCTACTTTATCATTTAAAATTGTTTTAAAAGTGATCATGAGCATTACAGACTTTTGAGTGTGATTATGACCATTACCATGGGCGTCCGCAAGGGGGGAAAACGGGCATTCACTCCCCAGAAATTAAGATTAAGAACCAAAAATATCTGGAAATCCTGAAATCGGCAGCTTATTACCCGAATAATTGATTTAATTTTTGCTAGGACAGTTTATTTGCCGGTATGACGCTCACACTGCACGAGCGTCAGGTTCACAGTTACGGTGTCGTGCAGTGATGAGCTTGCAGTTCACTCATGTGCCCTCCTTTGCCTGCAGTGGCAGGTACAAAAGTTGCGAACGGATTGTTCTACTGTTGTTCTTTATTACGTAGCAATGACATGGCAACAAATCTTCAAAGGTTCACTTCGTGTTACGGTAGCAGGCGTTTTGCTTGCATGTTACTGTTGAACGCAGACTTCTTGTCAAGAAATGCAACGAGACAGTGACCGCTGATAGCGGTAAGCCAAGCACATTTATACTGCACTGTGTTAAAGAAGCATGAGTGAATCTGTAGCAATGCTTCCACAGTTTGAAAAATCCATTGTTAATGCGATGTCACCAGTGGCGTAAATAGAGGTATGAGCCAGGGGGTAAAACTTAGCTGAAGGGAGCCCACTGGCGACTGTAAAGGGCCCACTAGACAACACTCAGAAAATATGTAAGAACTGATAGCGAATCCCGATGTAAAATCACCGGAAAATACTCCGAAAAACTTCCGAAAAACGCAAAAAAGCAGCAACGTACTGAAAACCAAAATAATATTAATACCGACATATAAGTTAAGCAGGGGACCGTTTTTCTAATATAGCTTGCCAGGGGAGCGGGGGCTGTTCGCACCCCTGCCCTCCGTCAGCAACGCCACTGACTGTGACCAATGTGCCTGAGTACCAAACTACACTTATGCAGGCTTCTTTTCACGCAGTATAAAAATACGTGACTTGTTAGAATACGTCTATGCAGGTTAGTGTGACTACGTTTGAATTGTTAAGGTTTAGTTCTGACGTCTGAGTAAATAGTGAGCTTTATTTGCTGTGGCAAGTTTTCCTAATTAACTGCTCAATTTTGTAAAGCCTGCGTGCGGTGTTCTAGTTTTATTAAGTTGTCCGTAGTCATGTCAAAATACAGGACTAATTATCTGGTTTACGTGTGATGAGCGTTCACTGTAAAAAATTAGCAAAGGTAAGCATGGTTTTATTGACCGTATTGCACGAGATCCCAGACGTTTGTAGCTCTTGTTTCAAAATGAAGCGGAAAAGTCTTGATTGCAGATCTCGCAACCAGGGGCAGAGCAACCGGGCATTTTCCCCTTCCCGAAATTTTCAAAAGCATTTTCGATTGTTAGGTGGAGCATCAAGCTGCAATCATTTCCACCACCCCCCCACGAAAGTATCAGCTTGGTGCGGCCCTAGTTGCTAGGTAAAATAAAGTCATAATTTGTTGTATAGTTGAAGAGCATGGCAATGCTTCTTTCTCCAAAAGTTAACAGTGCTTATGCTTACTTGATGAGAAGTATCCTTCTTTGACAATCTGCAGATAGCCTGCTGTAGGGATCTTCAAACTACGGCCCGCGGGCCAAATCCGGTCCGCAAAGCCATTTCATCTGGCTCGCGAAGACATTTTCTCAATAATGAGAAAATAATATATTCACGAAAAACATGTTGATTTGGTAGAATGTAGCTTATCTCGAACACGTACATTACTTGTGACTATGATCTCCGCAGGGACGCCGGAACGAGGGTGCATTAAGGGGACAGTGCCCCACTGTCCTTTGAAAGGGGGGGGGCAACGGGGGCACAAGTGCCCTTACACACCAGTATCATAAGTAATTTCATGATTTATCAACTTCAATTAGAAACAAGTTTATTTCAGCTATTAGCGAACACCTAAAATTCAGGAGGGTTTTCTATAATTTCTGTTATTAGTTTTGAGGTCAACATTCTTGTTGAACATGTAAATGCAAAACGAATGACTATTATGGCTATGGGTGTGCTTTTACACTGAACTCAAGCAAACAGTTTTGAACTCGTGGTACGTCAAAACCATGGGTGTCCAGGGGCGAATCCAGGAGGGGCGATTGAGGCGATCGCTCCCCATAAACCTACGAAATAACCGATTTGCCATGATTGTGTACAATTCCGAAAACAGCATTTGCAATACAAGGCCATTTTGTCATCCATTGTTTTGTCACAGAAGTGTTGTGAAGTACACTTCATCTCTCTTAGAGTAGTGAACCGGTAATGAGACGTGGCTAACAAATATAACTGCAATCGCCCCCTTAAGCTCATTGGCTGGATCTGCCCCCACCAAATTTTTGGCCTGGCTACGCTACTTGTTGCAGGGGCAAGTTGCCAAACTTGCGAGTGGATTTTTTTACTGTTGGTTTTTGTCGTGTAATATTAACACGGCAACAAATCTTCAAATGTTCACTTCAAGTTACAATATTAGGCGTTTTGTTGCATGTTGCTCTTGAATGCACACATCTTGGCAGGTAAAGAATTGAAACAGTGACTGCTGATAGCTGCAAGCAGGGACGTCGGAGAGCGGTGGCACTGAATCCCTGACCTTTCAAACGAGGGACAACAGGGGCAAAGGTGTCTTTTCATAAGTTGTTTTATGATTTACCAAGATCGAATTGAAACAAGTTGTCTCTAATTTGTTTTATTATTTTTGAAGTCAACATTATTGGTGTGACTGTAGCAAGCATAACTGGCAGGCCCTAACCAGATTGGGACACCAGGGGAGGCGAAGAGTTTACTGAGAGGGACCCAAATTTTTTAAACTATGTCCAACACATTTTTCCAGGGAGGGGCAAAATTTTTTTCAGGGGAGACTAAGCCCCTTGCGCCCCTCCTAGTCACGGGCTTGATAATTGGTAACGATGTTTTTTGTTTTTCATAAGTTTCCACTGCCCTCAACTTTTTTTCTGCCCCCTCTGCCCTTCCGACGTTCCGGTGTCCCTGGATGTCCGGCCCTCGAACCCTTGAATAATACCTTGTGTGGCTCTCAGACATAAAAGTTTAGAGACCCCTGGCCTACTGTGAAAATTATTGTTGTATACCTGGGTCCTGGGTATCGCTGCCAACCAAGCGCATTTTTGTGATTGTTACCGTAACATGGGTTGTTTTCTTTGTGGCGTAGAAAGGGCAAAGTGTCATGTGGTCCATTTACACTGCATTATCAGCAACTTGAAGATTATAAGCAAAATGTTGACGTTTCCCCCCCTGGAAAATTTTCTGCGGACGTCCATAACCATTACAGTACTGTTGCGTTTGGCAATGAACACATGACTTTTTGACGTAAGAATGTGCTGTGTTTGTAAATTACATATATGAATGCGGTAACTGACTTAGGAGTTATTGTAGTTTTCAATGAATTCTGCTGTGGAGCGATTCACATACGGCACGGGTCTCTCTCATTGGTGCTGCCATGAGCATGAATTTAATAAAGTCATTTTTTAGTTATTGCGACTTTTATTGTGCAAACACAGTACAACTGCATTACATATGCCTGACTGGAAATTTTCGGAAGGGGAGCGTTAGGGTAAATTGGGTTGCAAAATGGGTCGCCGCATGAAAAAGGTTGAAAAACACTAATCCACTGCTGGGTAATNTTTATGTATGGTGATGTATAACTGCAGTACTTTCTGGTGCATCATTTTCAGTTAGTGTTCATTTTCGATTTTGACTACGTGTACCAACAAACACCAATACTGTATAGTATTCAGGGCCTATGAGAAAGGGGCTCCAGCCGATACATCCTTCCGGGTCCCGACAGCTACGGAGGGTCCCGAGACTGAACGAACATTTGAGTGTTTGTTAATAACAAGCTCGAAATAATGTAGCGAAATTAATCCTGGTGATAAAACTGGTTTGGTCTAAAGCAGTGGTTCTTAACCTGGTGTACATTTACCCCTGGGTGTAAATTTCATCTTTCAAGGGGGTAAATTTACTGAACCATAGATTGCAGCCAATGCAAATTTTGATAAATCATTCTAAGCTGTAGAATTTTGTTACTTCCATATTTTCAATAAATGAGCAGATTTACCACCACTGAATGTACTGGGGTAAATCTGGTAACCTTGTTTGACAAAAAGGGTAAGATACGTAAAAAAGGTTAAGAACCACTGGTCTAACGGATTTGGTGAGCTAGTGTGATGAATTCCCTGCTCAGGAACCGTGGGAGCTCCACCAGGCCCGTAGCCACGTTTTAAGATTTGGGGGGTCACAATACATTTTTAGGGTGGCAATATTTTGGTTTTATTGGATGTTTAAAACAAATTATTTTATTAATTTTCAGCGATTAACTGGGCAGCATATTGCCAGTTGTCTGTTTTCAGTCTGATCCCATAAGATTTGTGATTATGCCGGTATGCTATGTGTCGTGGGTAGCCAAGAGGGGACGAATACTCCAGCGCCTTTCTCAAATTTTCAAAAACGATTTCTTTTTTCGGAAAAAATATCCGCATAAAACTAACACATTTGTTTAGTTATGCGCTTTTCTCCGGAAACAACAAAGAAAACCAACATGAAAAAAATTCGCCTATGTTTTAAGATATTTTTCTGACAACGCGCCAGAGCTTGTTGCATGTTTGTCGCTTTAGACTCAGTACAAACTTTGTTTGATGTTTGCCTGATGCACTGTTAACTTATTTGGAAAACATCACAATATTTTGTCATCAACAACAAAACTGAACCAATTTTATTCGTATCAGCATTTAAAGTGAAGACACGGGTGCAAAAGAAACTCCGCGTAATTCCTCAAAAGAGCTACAATGCACGAGATNATATATAATAAATACATACATTCTATTGGTCACTGAAACAATCAATCAACCCTTCCCATTAACAGCTCNAAGTTGAACTATGTCAGGGATGTAGTGCTAACAAGAAGGTGTGGGAATGCATCCAAAAAAATAGCCACTTTGAACAGCTTCAAACTCATTTTTAAAACAAAACGTGAAAAAGGTGTGGGAACGCAGTTCTCACGCTTTCCCGCCCGACTACACCCCTGGACCATGTACTCTAGCATGTAGACGTTCTACCTTATATCAACACTCGCAGTTTTTAAAACGTCTTTTGGTACAACGAAAAACGAAAACATGACAGAAGCAAGAAAAGAAATTTGAGCGTAAACTGCCACAAAAGCTGTAGTTCTGACACCTGCTACATGGCATAATCGTCGTCGTCAACTCCCGCTCGTGTCCGAGCACAGGATTCGTTTGCAATCAGGGCTTGGCCATCTGTGATTGATGATGATGGCGGATGTGACTTTGAAGGCCCAACCTGTGATGGAATAGGCGTTGGCAGTGGTCACATGGTATAGAGCAGGGGTGGTCAAACTACGGCCCGCCGGCACTTGCAGAAACTACTACGGATGTAGAATATTATGAAACATTTACTATTTTCATAAAATCTCAGAATTTTATTAAAATAGTTTATGTTTCAGTTCTAACTATAACTGTATAAATAGCATTAAACGTACCGAATGTGAAATGCAAAAATTGTTTGTAATATGAATATCTGGGTATTTACACACTGAAAAAAATTCCCTACTTTGTAATGAGAGTGTGCGGCCCTCGGCTGCAACATTTTTTTAATGTGGCCCTCCGTCCAAAAACTTTGCCCAACCCTGGTATAGAGGAGGGGAATGTGGTTGGTTCTGTTTTTCGTGTCTTCGTTTTTGTCTGTCTTCGTCCTGTTGTTTCCTGGCTGTCTCGAATGACTCTACACCATCCCTGATTTTTCTTCTCCAAGCTGCCCTGTCATTGGCAAGGTGTTCCCAAGACTGTATGTTTATACCAGCTTGTTTCAAGGAGCATTTTAACTGGTCTTTATACCACAGCTTTGGTCTCCCATGGGGTCTTGTTCCTTCATTTAGTTCGCCGTAGAGCATGATTCGAGGCAGTCTGGAGGGGCCCATCCGTACGACATATCCTGCCCAGCGGAGACGGTGTTGCAGGATGGTGGCTTCCACACTAGGCAACCGAGCACGTTTGAGGATTTCATTGTTTGAAAGTCGCATCTCCCATCGAGTGTTGAGCAGTTGCCTTAACTTTCTCTGTTGGAAGCTTTCAAGGCGTTTGATGTCACGACTGTACAAGCTCCAAGTTTCACAGGCATAGGGAAGGGTAGAAATAGCATAATAGATGAATAATAAACATGGAGGAGGACATAGCATAATAGATGAATAATAAACATGGAGGCACTTGCAGTGTCAAGAGAATACTTTAAACATGTAGTCGTCGAGATTTGGTCGAAAATTCAGAAACGATGTCATCATTTGCCACAGCAGCTATTTCTTTTTTTCAAACCCTAAGAAAACCAGCTGACATTTATACGGTCGCAGGGGTGTAACAAGGGGGGAACAATTCCCCGGGCGCCGAATCACTACGAGGAGCGCCGAATGACTGCAGGGGCGCCAAAAAGTCCAAACAATGTCACAAGTATTTTCTTCAATACAGTACATTTGCTTCCTAAAGACCTCAAATTCGAACATGTTGGTGCCAACCTTGCTTCTTGCCCCGGGCGCTGTCTAACCTCGTTACTCCCTTGTACGGTCCTGTGCCAAGCACCTGCGATAAGGTGTGAGTAACCTCACCACACTGGAGAAGCGCGACTGTCGAAACTCATACAGTTAAGCCCACGCTCAGCAGCAAATATATGGTGGGAAAAACTGCTTTGTACTTTCAAAACAATTTCAAAAAGTGGTCCAAATTCATACGGATGTTTTCATTCCAAAGTATACCAGGAAGCTTTGATGAGACAATGCTTTTCACAATAGCAGTTTCAGCATCGAGAAGATCTTCACTGATACTTTTGGTAGTTAAATTGACTAAAGAACAAAGAGGTTGTAATTCTTCC
>JGI24159J19872_10001453_pt1 | contig 26106 bp, 10 predicted proteins | sample Ectturendosymbi4_FD_19872 | JGI IMG/M metagenome (IMG submission 19872)
TCTCTTCACCCGTTGCTTGCCCACCATCATCTGTGTTATGTTGATGTTTACTGCGTTTCGTGACTGACGTTTTTTCGTGTTTGCCACGTTTTTTCTCTTTTATTTTAAATTATTAAGAAAAAAAAGCGCCCATGGTCTTTTTCAAGACCAGGTCGTTTTTAATGAATTTCTACCACAAAATGTGCTTTTCAAGTTTGGTTTGTGATGATTATCCTAGGTTACAATGTATTTCAAAGTTTTAGGTAAATTGGGAAAACAATCGGAAATACTGGATCGTTTTATAGCCGCGAAAGTTTGCTTGTCAGTGATCTGCAACATTTGCCAAGTTCAAAAGAATTGTTTAGATTGGGAAAATATGAATATTTTTGGTTTTATTGTTGCCTAATGTCTCTAGTTTCATATTTTTATCATGTTTCTTGCAAAATCGTCGACAGCTTACTTCTGGGGTAGGTAGGGATTTGGTCCTTTTTTAAGACTATGGGCATACAGAGTTGAATTTTAGCTTGATATGGGTATTGCTAATCTCATCCTCATATGTGTAAGTTCTGAGTACTGGAGAGTAAGTAAGAATGGTTTTCGGTTCTTAAATTAAGTTTTTTCAAATATTTATATCTTTTTTTGTTATGGACAGTGCTTGCGAATTTATTTTTATCCTAGGCTGGGTGTAATCTATTGTTTGGTACGTGAGTAGGCATATGTTTGTATGTTATAGCTCGTAGTTGCCTTTTATGAATAAACATTTTGACTTCTTTTTACTCATAAGGGTAGTGAATGTGAATAGCCTATTCGATGTTTTTTGGGTTGCAGTGTATGAATGCCCACGTCTGCTTTCAGTAGTCATAATCGTGTGCATGGGCGCAATTAGGTGGGTGACACTGGGGACACGTCCCCACCACTTTTTCAGACTGTAGGGACATAATATGCCATGTCACCCTCATTTTATCTCTATATTTGAATTGTTTTTCATCTATATTTTCACCCTTTTCACCAATCATGAGATCTACATGCAGTGGCGTAGCCAGCCCAAAAATATGGAGGGGGCCAAAACATTTGGGGGGCGAAAATGTTTGATTTTAGGTGAATATCACTATTTTGCTTAGAAAAACGCCTCTCAAAGCACAAAATAACTATATTTTCTAAAAATTTGGGGGGTCATGGCCTCTTTGCTCCCCATCTGGCTACGCCCATGTAGACTACATGGACAATGTTTTACCAGCTATGACCTTCTGGCCCACATGAGGTCTCTTGACATGGGGGTTACAGGAATTGTCAGGTCAAACAGGACAGGAAAATGTCCTCTGAAGGAAGACAAAGCAATGAAAAAACAAACACGTGGCGACATGGACTACAGATTTGATGATGAAGAGAAGATTTTGTTCGTAAAGTGGAATGATAACAGCCTGGTCACTGTATGGACAAACTACCAAAGTGTTGAGCCAATNGCAACTGCTAAAAGNTGGTCAACGTCTTTGAAACAAGAAATGTCAATCCCCCAGCCACATCTTATGGCAAAGTACAATAAATTTATGGNTGGGGTTGGCCATCTTGATTGGCTGGTACAAAAATACCGCATTGGTGTAAGATCTAAAAATGGTAGTTCAATCTTTTCACCAAATGCTTGGATCTTGCATTCAATGGTCACAGAAAAACCAAAGACTCTGTTGAGCTTCAGGTGCTATGTCACCAAAAGCTACCTGAAGCTTCAATCAACTTCTGACCCAAAATCTGTGGGCGTCTAAAAATTTTGTCTTCAAACGTAATGATGGCAACAAGACTACCTCCAACAGGCCATGTTCTAGAAAGAACTGAAGGTGGCAAGCAAAGTAAGTGCGAATCTTGTAAAAAGGTAGTGAGCAAACAGTGCAGAAAGTGTGACATTGGTCTCAACATGGACAAATCTTATGAAAATTGGCATAGTTAATAAATGCTTGAAGAATTCACTTTGTTTATTTGCTGTTTTGTTTGTTTATTGTTGCTTTCACCTATTTCAAAAATGCTGATTGAATTACACTTTTTATTGAATAATTTTACAATGCACATGCTATCTTGATGCAGATCTGTAGCAGTAACGGTGGAAGAGAATCAATAGAAAAAATGTAACAAAAGTGCTTCAATTGCCCGTGGTCCTAAAAAAAGGACCAAACTTGTGACCCCATTTTTTCACCCCTAATTAGATCCNGATTTTTTTGTCATAACCATTTATTAGCCAACATTTATCAAGGAATTATGCAAAAATAAACGAAAAAAAATTGGGCGCTAACGGGTTAACCCGTANTAACGCCAANAACCCTTGTTGGCCAATAGCGACACACAGAACAGAACGGCTNGTGAAACCTTCGATACCTGCTTGCGTCTGTCGGCTACCGAAATTAAAGAAGACATTTACTTCAATAACCACAACCAAGAAACAATGAATGGTTTTGTTATTTTGTTGGTGCGTTTGTGTATCTTTTTTCTCCCAAAAAATCTCTATTTTGAGTCCCAAACAATGAAAGAGAAAACTTCAAAATTACCCTAGAATCCAACATTGCATTAGGTGTAAAGCAAACATTAGGCCTGCTGGAACAGCAAGCCATGCTCTTAATTGCGATGGAAGCCCTCTCTCTGCGGCCCGCAAATTTTTCATAAAACCGTAATGTGGCCCTGGCCCTTCATGTTTGTAGTCTTGGACCTCCCTGATCTACACTAGATATTTCGATAACTTAAAAAAATGTTAGCCGATTTTGATTATAAGCAGCAGAAAATGATGAAAATGAAACATTATAGACAGCGACTTACAATCGAATAAATACGGTTAGTCTGTCCCGATGTTTTTCTTCAAATCAAAGCTGCTGTCATTTGACGAGTATACCAGCTACCATAGCAACGACAGACACACTTGGATTGTAAAAAACAGCGAGAAAACGTATGGGCTGAATGTGCGAACCTTATTTTTCTTTACTGGACAATCGAGGTTATTAGAAAAACAAAAATAATCAACAAGTTTTACATTCACCACATCGCTCACTTCAAAGTTTTTGCGCTCTCCAACGACCAACTCTTCTCCCATTGCATAGTTCACAATCACGTGGCCTTTGTCGGATTGCACGACTGACTGGATGACAGGACCGCTACCGCTGAAATTCAACCCGTAGACATAATGGAAGGAAGCCATCGAAAGCCTTTTTCCAACGTCTTGTTTATCACGGGGGTGGACTGCTCCATAAGGGGAGTCGTCGTCAGGCAGGTCCATCGCAACGGCCATGAAGGTGTTGGGCATGTCCTTGTTTGGTGCATAACCGTAGTCTGCCGTCTGATGCCAGCGGAGGATGGGACAGATTCCGTTATCCAGTTTGATCGCCGCAGAAATCTGAAAAGTACGGAATAAGAGTCTATGTTGATTGCCTTAAATCCTGAGTTTTTCAACGTCGGAATGCACTAACGGTATGCTCTGCCTCATACGTAGTACAGAGCACATACTGTATTGTTGGAAAACAGGATAATGGCAAATAAACTGTTGGTTTGTTTTTTCTATTTTATTTTAAGGTTAGGTGAGGCGCGAGTATCAATGACTAGCATCAAAGGGAATGCGACAGAAAAAGTACAAGAATCACTTTCTGAAATGATTTTAAATGTCGCCGATACTTTTACTGTGAAGTAGGGCTGCCTGGTTGCATCAATAATCGACAGACATTCAGACACTAGCAACAATTTTACCAATTTTGAAAACTTGCCACAATAGGCTCGTTTTAACCATAGGGGTTTTGATTCTTTAATCAAACCCTTGCCTTACTTTTATATGGAATAATTGCTTACTTTGAAAAATAGAATATTTCTATAATCATTAACTCCCTCATTTGGAGAAGCAAATAAAATGCTGATTTAGTTAAGTTTCAAGCACTATCATTGGGAGCATATGCATAAATTGGCGATATATTACATGAATAACACGCATTATGAAACCAATACGTCACTGCATGTCAGCAGCCTATACCGCAAATGATCATTTGAATATATCTATATCGGCTGATACGACAAGTCCGATTTAAAAGTCATCGGCCTATTTGCTTATCGGTATGTACATCAGCAGCCTATATTGCAAATGATCAGTTGATTAAATCTATGTGGGCTGATAATATTTGCTTATCTGTACATGGTTGTATGTCAACATTTTTTTAATCACCCCGCCTGTATTCCATTTTGTTTATTTGATTTGTCTACTGTTTCTTTAACCTTTCAACATTCTACCCGTAAACATTACTTGTAACATTTAGGACTGAGGATGCGTAATTACATGAAATCGATTTCCTCCTAAAATTGCTGATGGAGTCCTTGCTTGTGCCACTGTTGCGATCGGAAATCCCTAGCGGCATGCGCACAAAGCTTCGCACTATGGCAGCAAGCAACAATAGATATCATGCTCGCAATCTCTCTTACTATTGCTTGCTCGCGCTACATATATAATGGTTTTATTCTTCACGCACATCCCGTTCGTGGTGAATCACATAATCAACGCAACGCCACCGGAGAGGTTGCAACAACATCGCCGCCTTTTTACAACGAACCACACCGACCGCACGTTCTTTGTGTGAAGGCTCAACTCGGCGCGTCCTCCACATCCTGGTCACAGCACCATTTTGTTGCGATCGGAAATCCCGAGCGGCATGTGCACAAAGCTTCGCACTGTGGCAGCAAGCAACAATAGAGATCATGCTCGCAATCTATCTTATTATTGCTTGCTCGCGCTACATATATAATGGTTTTATGCTTCACGCACATCCCGCTCGTGGTGAATCACATAATCAACGCAACGCCCCCGGAGAGGTTGCAACACCACGTTGTGGAGATATAGGTGCAGAGATAGAAATTTCTGCGGGGGCCAGAAACCGATTCAGTCACAAACTATGACATCAAAACTTCCTAAACTTGGTAAAATAATATCCCTTAAATAATCCTAAGTAAATCACCACCTACTTAGTATTTATTAAAACTTCTAGATGTTTGTAAATCACCATCGCTTCAAACACATCCGCATGACTGTACAAATCAACATCTCTACTGTATATGGTTATTTATTAAAGTCATCACCTCTATATTGCGAACAATATCCCTGGTTAGACACAGGATTGCTTTCTTCAATTTAATTGCAACATATAGCAGTTTTTGAGAAGATGCAACCAACATTGCACCATACCTGGACAAATCCAAATGGAAATTCGGGGTCAGTTTGGCCAGATGTGCCTTCGGTCCAGGACCTCCTCCAGTCCCGAATCATGGCAGGAAAGGTGCAGTTGTAAAGATTGTTATGGTACCAAACGTTATCCTCTCCTGGAAAAGGTAACGACAATACTATGGTTGGAAGTGGGTTGCATATAGGCCTGTAGCCAGGTTTTAGGATTTTGAGACAAAAGACATTGATAGGGGGGCAAGGTTTTGTTTTATTTTATGTTTAAAACAAAATTTTCTGGGCGCAACAAAATTTGTGGTGGCACAAAAAATTTTTGGGGGAACTGCTCCCTGTATGCTCCTCGTCGCTACGGGCCTGGTTGTTTATGGAGATAAATGAAATAGGATGACTGTAACGTGCGCAGCGACGACTTTGCCTTCATCTGGTAACCAATATTTGTAATAAGTACAACTCCCTAGGTTCAAAGAGTGTGATTCACCCCAATCACCGCTTTGAAGTCTAATATTAATGGACATCTTTGACGGATAGCGGACGCACTGCCATTTCTGAAGTAGCAACGTTTTTGCAATTCCCCAGCGTGGGTCATTACAGGACTCGAACTGTGTCAAGTAACAATTCATTTTCTCCTACTGTACTGTTTCGTCGTCATGTGGCATTACACCGGATGTAATGACGACATGCTTCGGTTGTATCGTAACAACTGCGACAAAAATTGTTTTTCTTTTTAGTCTCCCCCAACGCGCCATAAATGCAATGCTCGTCCACTCCTCGTTTATTGACGATTTTTGGCTTTACGTGAAATAGACCAAATTGTGCTAACCGCAACAGCAAGTTTTCTGATTACGAAAGACCGAATATCTGAGCCGTGGTGATCACACCACGTGGTACGTAAAATTATTTTGTTCGTGGTTAAGTGTTAGCACAGTAAAGCTTAATGCAAGTTAGCTGTTGTCTTCGAGTTCGTGTTAATCATTGAAATAGTCGCAGCCAACCACTTCTCTTGTTAATTGTTGAATTAATAAGTTGCGTGCTCACTTCATTATTAATTGTGATTCTCGCACGTCTGCTTAAATTATGAGAGCCGTTCACTTCGCAGTCCAGCACAGATAGTTGGACTGCACTCGTGGCTAATGCGTGATTGGTCTGCTGTAATTAACCGCAATCGTGTGCATGTTTACTTGTTAATTGTTTGTCGCGCGCTTACCTACGGAAGTAAAGTTTGTCTTGGTAGTTTAGCTGCGCGCTTAGTTGCTTCTGCTGTATTTTCAGAAACTGCCTAACCCTGGAATACTCTCCTTTTTTTCAGGTTAATACTATCGTCGGGTCTGACAGACCCGGTTTTCAAAAATAAAAAACATACCTTTTCCTTCAACTGCAGTTTATCACAAAAACTACACTGAAAATATAAGTCTCACTAAGCAGTTTCAGCACTGAAAAAGTTACTTTGTACTGTAATATCATACGATTTTTGATGAAAAGTAGGTAGGGTGTCGAAGGTGTCATATATGCCTGAACTGAATTCCGCATGAAAAAACTACGGGTGTGAAGAACTTCTCCTTTTGTATACTGCTAACAGGACCGTAGAAGCATGCACTGAGTGAGTTTCAACCTTTTACAAGCAAAACCTCCTCTAACCATAACGTCGGGTCAGCACTACCCGGTGGCACACACTAATACTTTCGTTGGGTCTGCCAGACCCGAACTCACTCCCTTGTGCAAAATCTAGAAGAGTGTGGATGACCGCAAGCGCACCTATGTACAAGTCACACGGAAACATGAAGGTACTCATAAGTCGAAAGCGCGCCGACTTCCGCTTCCGTAGTTTCACGTGAATGACCTCATTTGACCTGGGTCTGACAAACCCACGATAGTATTCCAGCCAACGATCGCTGCTGCTCCTTGACTGTGACAACTATGGTTTACGCTGATTGTCTTCCGATCCGTTTGCAACTTCTGTAGGAAATAGAAAGTCTGCAGCCCGGTTGATGGGCGGGTTTTAGGTATCAGTCCCAGCAAAAGATTGTCAGGGCGCGTTTCTCAAATTTCTGCTGACTAGCTCCGTCACGGATCTCGATTAAGGCTAGCAGCAGCCGCAAAAATGTCTCTGAAAAAGGCAACGTTGAAAAAGAATGGCTGAGCATTTTCTACCTTAGTTCAGGGGTCTGACACAATCAGTCCGAGGGCCGCATGTGGTCCGTGAGAGCGTTTTGTGTGGCTGGCGATGCTTGTTGGAAATTTTGAAATAATTAACATTTGCGTTGTTTATAGCTTATTTACCGGTGTCTAAAAGTGCTTGTCTGGAGAGTGTGTGAGTTCCTTTTAAACGAACATAGAGACGGATAGAAATTATTTACCCATAACTCACGATTCCTTTCGCAGGAAACCAAATGTAAGGGCTGTTTGAGGTTAGCTTCAGGTACCGCTGTTGTTGCGTCAGCGTTATAACGCGCCCTCAGGTTACTTTATAAGTCCTCGTTCGAACTTCTGAGCAATCTAAATTTGAAACTCCACCTCTAGTTTCAATCAATTCCCATCACCGGTTCAAAAAAAGAGGGCCGAGGCCATAACCGCGTTTCGTAAACTGATGCGGTGATCATGGGCATCGGAAGGGGTTTTCTTCCCTGGATTTGAAAATTTTCTATTCTACGATTATCATTTAAGTAGAAAAATGTTTTTCTCTTAGTTGCGCGTTGATAAAATACAATTTCATCACTGCTGGCCCAGCCCTAGAAAAGTTACCCATTACCCTCAAAAGTCCAATATTGGCCCCCATTTGGAAAAATCTTCAGGAAGCTCATGTTTTGCAAACGCGTAGCGAAAAATTGGAGATTAGGTCGATAACCCCATAAGCAAATTAGAAATAATGTGAGACCAAGATAGTCATGACATTAAACTGAAACAACGCAACGAGTCAACTTGATTGCAGTGGCCTGAGAGCGTGAACACTTGTTTACGAAAGGTATTTTACCAAATACAAAATAAACCAAAAAAGTGCTTGCTTGTCAGAAGTAGAAAAAAGTACATTAATTCAATTTATGATTGCAAACAATATTTTTCTTGCGCATAACAAACCTTCAATCCGAGCAACAAGTGGTTTGAATGACGCTGTACATAAAATATATATAGAATGAAAAGATCACGATCACGAAAACAACAATGAAAAGTATTTTTCTTAATTGAAATGTTGTTATCGCGTTCTCTTTCAGCCATCATGTCGCGGTAGTTCGAGGTACTATTGTTGAGCATTCGTGGAAGCAGGAGGCACTCTCTGTAAAATGTCCTCAGTTCCAAACATCTGCTCTTTTTCTAGAATCTACCGCGCTGCGTAACCATAACAACGAGTTCATAAGCCGCCGCAACAGATACATACCTTGATACCAGGCAACTCCTTTTATGGTCATGTTGAGCAGCGGGTGAACCATTGCGTTCCACGCAGCTGAGTACGTATAAGGGCCAGTTGGAGGTAGACCTGGGACTTCTGGATAATCTGGAAAATGTAGTGTCCTGAAAGCAAAAGAGCGTGATCATGTCAATGTCGTCGCGGGTTTGTCGTCAACAAAACACGAGCAATCATTGGAGAGAAGCCATTCATTTCATGGCACCATAAACAGAAGAAACGCCCAGCACCAAATACCTGCGTGCCTCCACTCGTTAAAGCTCTGACGTGTAGACCTTGTGAAGCGTATTGTGTGGATTTACTGAATATGATAAGCTGCAAACGATTGCGCAATGCATGCAAGGAAGAGTATTAATTTTCATACAAAAAAAGACCGATCTAAGACTTGCAAAATTTACAAGTATATAGATTTATGCGTGAATCAAGCAGATGTTAATCAATCCATGAAACTGATTATGCGGAACGAAACCGGGCATCACAACAGCACAAAATTCCAGTTGTTTTTATTTCACTGCGCAACATTTAGCAGAGCGTATAAGTGGTATCGAAATGCCTTAGTAATATTGCGACGTAAATAAAGATGACGATGTTACCACGACAACCACTGTCACTAAAGTGGTAAAAATTAGACATGACCGGGAAGCCAGGCTCCGGAGGAAGCTGCAAATTACGAGTAGCTATGAGTTTATCAATATTTTTTAAGGGGCAACACGAGAAATCTGATTGCGTCAGATGCCCCTCATCTTAACACTGTTCTCAGAAACAGCAGTTGTGGTTGTCTTGAGATTCGACGCAATATCCTGCTGCATATGCTTTACTAACGCAATATCCTGTTGGTTGAGCTATTGAGACTCCACGCCATATCCGCATGACTGAGCTTATTGAGATTGCACGCAATGTCCTGTTATTTTGCCTTTTCTGCATTGTACCATACCTCACCACGTGGACTATCATTCTATTGATGCACGCAGTATTCCGGTCCGTAGTCACGGAGGGCAATGAACCACCAAACTTTTGTGCCCCCAATTTGTGTTGGGCCCAAACAAGTTTGTTTCAAACAAAACAAAAACTAAAATCTTGCCCACAAACCTGAAAATCTTTACCTTGGTACGGGATTTCGAGTACTGTGTTGGTAAATTTTACAAAATTATCGGATGATCTTCAAAACGAAAGGTAGCAATTACGGGCCACGCGGTTATTGCATTAGGTTATCAAAACGGTTGAAATAAGAAGTATTTTCGGCCACAACATTTTCTTAGACTTGCAAAAGATTTGCTTTGAAGAGTATAATATATTTGCAAAGCTTTTGCCCAAACTTTTAGGTGGTAATCGTGTTGCATATTTCCTTTCAAAAATATAACTCAGCAAAAAATTGAGATCAAAATCCGATAAAATTTTTGAAAGAACAATCTTTCTTTGAAATTTTTTTTCATATTGAAAAAAAAACTCATTTTCAAAACTTGAAAGTTTCATTATAAAACAAAGGAGGGTAAACACAAAATGTCATGCACAAAAGACCACAGAAAAAAATTCCTCAAGAAATTACGTGTTTAATCCGCATTCCTCCAAAGCTCTCGGAGAGGACCACGTTTCCACCGGCGTAGCAGCCCAGTCGGAATCAACAAGGCCAATAGGTATCTTCAACTCATCGTAAAGATACGATCCATACAGCCAGCATACGGCAGAGAAATAAGACCATGCGGGACCGCCAATGGAATCTAAAACACAAACATTAAACAAAGGCGATTAATAAAGAGCAGTAGGATATTCGGGCAGGGCCAAGCGCTTGTGTAGTCTCAGCAACAGCATTTCTCGTCTTTCTTGCACAGGATGAAGATATACCAAGCGTGAACAACACAAGTAATGCTACTTGTACGTTCTGTGGCATTAAACAGCAAACACCACGATTGATAGTTTTTGCTACTTTTTATACTGACCAACAGTTCATTGCATTCGAAGCCGGTTTCAAAACAAGCTGGATACATAGCTCGTCAACTCTTGTTCAACTTGCGGCAGTGTCAAAGTTCTCTTGGGCCATTTCAACCAAAGCTGAAACGGTGCGTAGCCAGGCTAGTTTCCGCCCGGGACAGACCATAATAGTCCCGCATTTTCGGCCCCTCAAATGTTCTTGCAAAAATTCAAAATAAAAGAAGATCATGTTCGTACTTTATAAAGGTATGAGTAATAAAAAATTGTGGACATAAGGATCAAACACTTATAAACGGAAATAGGTCTCGTTTTTCATTCTCAGTTACGGGTCTGGCTTTTTCTGCTTGTTTGCCACTTTTCAAAGAATCTACTGTTTTCATATATGCCTATATGTACCAAGCATATTTCGTTAAATTTTCTTCCTTTTTGGTTTTCAGCCTGCCGTAAGCAGCATCACTTAGCTTTATTTGTTTATCTTTTTGGTGGCTCAAACAAACGGCATAAAATCTGTTTTTGCGGTGCCCAGTTAGAGAAGTGATGGAGGGATACTTACTCTACAACTTTAAACATTTATGTATGTTTGTATTTTATGTAGTATCCGCTTGTTTTTCTGAAACAAATATACACTCTACCTATAGTGAGCCATGATAATATTTTTAATCATCTAATCTCAGTAATGCAAAGAATGTTTCCATGTCTACTTAACGTTTCAGTAGTGGTTTATTTCTCTGAGAATATAGGAAAAGGTTCAAGCGTTAGAAGCATCACCACTGGCACGGGATCTCATAAGAGGCGAACCACTTTAGATAAAAATTGTCAAATAGAATTAGTTTAGATTTAGAACATCTCTAGTTGAGATGTATTGGCTTGCATGCCTCCATCCTTACTTACAAACTTGGTTCAATAATCGTGCGTTCCCGCCACGATTATTAGTTGTTGGGTTGGTCATCGCCCAATTACGCTTGCATAGTGTTATTCCTTACCTTGTTCTGTAACCAGTAGACAGGGTCGGATCTAGCTGATGCGAGGCCCTATGTTAATCCAGTTGTGCGGTCCCCTCTCCCATTGTCACGGGGGAAAAATGGAAAAGCGTTAATCAATTTGTGCAAAGACGAAAATGACGATATTGACGCTCTGAAAGTACGATCAATAAAAAGATTCAAAATCATTACTAGAGTGCGCCACGATCATTGTGCTTGTTGCTGCCTTCGACACAAAAGCGCTTATTGATACGGAATTGTGGAAATCGGGTTTGGTTCGCGGGATCACGATTATTAATTTCCACAGGCGAACCAACCGAAAACATCACGGTTAAATATTTGATATAGCACAAGCCTACAGTTTTTGAAGATTTCACATCTATTTTTTCTTGTGCTCAACAGTAACATCTGAAAGATGCAATTATCTCAAAACCAAGCACACTGCACATACGTGTGGCGGCATAAAGACGTTAAAGCACAGCGCGAGAAACACGTTACGACTCACCATGACTGAAAAATATCTAGCACTCACTCAGACTGAAAATAATCGAACGCAAGGCAACCTTCGTAAGAATAGATGTGAGGTTTAAACCAGAACTGCCGCTGGAACGTCTTCAATAAGGAAGCTTTGCATTTGCGCAAGGGGAATTGACATTTTGAAAATTTGATAAAAACTCCACTGATTTATAGTGCTTCAAATTTCAATTTGGGGGAATAAGCCCACCAATGCCCACCGTGGCTATGGGACTGGTTGAAACTTCCCTTATACTTTCATCATTGAAATATGTATTAAGAAATAAAAAGCTGCAATTATCGAATCAGACTTGGACAACTAAATAAAAATAGCTTTATGATTCGATGAATTTAACAAAAAATGGCGGCATTTCTAAACTAATTTGTTAAAAGCTTCTGTACTCTAATTTTAGTTCTAAACTAATTTCCGATTTTGCCAAAGATTCTAATTTATCAAATGGTAATATTTAAAATTAAACGGGAATGCACCCTTGTGCAATGCAAGTGTAAAGAATGGTCACAAGTGACATATCGCCATCACATCACAGAAAAGCGAAAACACTAATGCTGGATCAAATTGTTTTCTCATTAACAGCTGCAGTACGAAGTATATGGCCTCATCAATGACTATTATTACGTCACATTGCCTATCCACTCACTCGATAAAGTCACAATAGTCATCCGATACATACGACAGTCAGTCAGCTGTGATGTTTTAGGGCAGGGGTGTGCACAATGGCGTAGCTAGAGTGTGGGCTGCCCGTGGCAGCCCTTGAGTTTGACGCCGCCGAAGCCCATACAAATACACATTGATTGGCTCTTAAAGCTTTGTATACATATCAACTAGTTTGTGCATCACTATAATATTACAGTACTCCCCCATGCTCAAATATGGTATGCTTTGAATACACACCAGAAAACTTAAACATTGTAAGTAACAGTTAAACAAAAAGCAAAAATGACTTATATGGAAAAATAGTAAAATAAGTGTAAAAAATTAGGAACATCTGTATTTCTGAAATGTAAACTACAAGTTTTTATACAGCAACTTTCCTTGCCTTTTGTTCGCAAATTCTTCAATGGCAATGTCAAAATTTATGTCATCTGTCAATTGTTGCTCTATAGACCACGTGGTAAGATTTCTCAACCGCAAGTAGCTCATACTAGATGTAAAGTATCAGTTCTTCATCAGTTTTAGTTTCGAAAAACACCTCTCACAGGTAGCAACTAAAGGTAATTGTGAGGAAAATCCGCAGCATTATTACTATTTTTGGAACAGACGTCCTAAGGTTATACTTTTGAATAAACTACAAAAGTTAAAGGGAGCCTTCTTTCTTTACTGTGAACTGTACATCGGCAACATCGTATAACAGTGATGCAGCAATAACGTTCTTCTTAATTACACAACAATGAACAACAAGCGACACAACAACTATCAATATTTCTTTTCCGGCCATTAACTGCACTCAACCTCCAGTACAACTAACTGGCCTACTAACTGGAATGCAGCACGGTGTCCCAAAATTTTTCATAATGACGCATCAAAATACCGAAGCAAGAAATCATTTCCCTTAAAAGGAACGAGGAACCCTCCAGGGGAGCAGCCAGGAATTTTGTTCGGGGGGAGCCAGTCACTGACGTCGTCAGATTTCAAACTTTAGCTATTTTGCACAATGATCATTTTGACGTCACTGGTCAATTTCTGGTCTATTACAACAGGATATGACGTCAAATATCTTCTACCAATCGGCATCGATAAATTTTAACGAAGACAAGAAACTTTTTGCTTTCGCAGTGATCATTATCAAGCAGTTGTTAACCAAACAGTTTTCAATGAACATTAAGAGTAGCGGAAAGCGAAGCACCGTGTAATGTTGTCCTGGAGATTATCACTGATTATGCCTGTTGAATAAATCAAAATCAACTAAAAGTATGTAGGCCTAAGTGGATTCATAGGAAAAAATCAAAGGATGCCAATAGTCAAATTTTGACTTTACAAAATACCTGCGAGCACAATTAAAAGATAAAATTCAGTCTGCGTTTCTTTTTGAACAACTCGTCGATAACCATCTCAGGAGAAAAAGGCTCAATTGGAGGGTCTCTCGCAGCTCAAAGTTCGGGCTACTGGCTCAGGGGATGTGAGAGGGGGTCTAGCAGGTACATTGTTCCGGGTCCCGACAGCTTCGGAGGGGCCTGAGAAAGGACAGGCCCGTAACCAGCTTGAGACACAAAGGGGGAAAAGAGTTTTCTGAGAGAGACCCAATTTTTTAAATACTGTATGTACAATAGTTTTTAACTTTGTCCAGCACATTAGGAGGACAACAATTTTTCTTTGGGGAACTTCGCCCCCTGATACCCCCTAAATACGGGCCTGCTGAAGGAACAATTGAGTGTTTGTTACTAGCACACTGGGAATAGCGAAATTAATCCCGCCCGGTGATAAAAATGGTTTGGCTGAAGGATTTGGTAAGAAGTGTGATGTATTTTAATGTGAATTGCTGGCAGTGCATTTTCCTGATATTACTGTATGTATAATTATTAGCAGTAATTACTGTTGAACTTGAAGGTTTGCCTACTGTGTCGAATTTAAGACATTCGCTATTACTGTCCGGTTGTGTCCATTTAACTGAATATTCCTTTACGTCTTTCATTTTTGAACATTTTCAAACAAATCTTTAATAAAAACTCAGATAAACCGAGAGTTTTAAACTAAGAGACACTTCAAATGCAATTTGATTGGAAATATCCCGGTTCACAATACCATCTAATCCAACAGCAGTAGCCCTCAAGTGTTGGGTATATGTGTAAGTTAAAAACTGAAAAGTTTGAAATTAACAAGTAACTGCAGTGCAGGATGCAAGTGATAATAGTGCAGCGCATAGGTGTGCTGTGCATTTTGCTGGTTGTTAAACTTACGCTGCAAGCTGATACAATGTCAAATCGAATGTGAGTTTAGGAATAGCGAACCTACCCAGAAATCTGAATATTTCGAAACATACTGTACAGGAGAAGCTAACCACTTACAGTATTTCGACAATGCTTTAAAGTAGTGGTCGCCGCCATGTAGCCCGTGTGGCTTGTGTGAATTATTTCCAAATGTTTGTATTAGCTTGAGAATATTCTTGAAAATGCAAGTACAGTAGCATCTGCTGAAACATTTTTCAGCAAGCTTAACTTGTAAATAATTCTTTGCGGTCTGCTATGTCACAAACTCGACTTGTGACCTAGCAAAATTAAACGTAGAGTCTAGCATTGCCAGACAAGTTGATTTTGATAGTGTTATTAGAAACGTTGCTAATAAGATTACCAGAAAATCGCTGATATAATAGTTAAATTATTTTTTTTCTAATTTTCTCCTTGATTAGATTTTATTATGAACACTCAAAAGTCATGTTTAAAAACATGGTAATATAGGCACATTTTTCGAGTATACCGTTATGTTTTAACGTAATGTTTCATATGATCAATAAACGAGCACTTCTTGTTGCAGTATGATGCACATTAATTAGCCTCAATTTTTATTTATTTCAAAATAATTTTGCAAGTCTTAGAGGCCTAAAATGGGTTTCGTTCCGCCTAAAAACATTCTCCTGGAGACCTTATACTGGCTCCCTGCACCACGTAAATATCCATCTGTCATATTCTGATCTCAAGACTTACAATCGAAGAAGAGTCAACACCACATTTCACACAAAATCGCCATGGCTGTTTGGTGACTAGTAATGGCTTGCCTGCCAATGGTTTTTTATATTTGCCCTCTGAAACTGTAATATATGTGATATTAACAAAGTTTGTGTGTTGCGCTGACAGTGACTTCCTGTACATTTCAAAATTGAGTCCCTTGTACCTGGCTTCGCATACCCACTAGCCGCAATGCCAACCGTGCTGTGAGAAATATTGCGTTGTTGCATAACACTCCAGTGGTAATGCGCTTGGGGTTGATCTTGCCTTGACCAAGTACGCTTCTATTTGCTTCGGTAATACTTCATGCAAATAATCATCTCAAAAATGTCTCATCTGAATTTGTACTCCTTTGCCAGAATGCCGCGCCCTTGCATTTATTCAGGCTACACCTCAGCTCCTGTCGTCCGCATTAATTGGCAACTTTGCTAACAAAGTTGCATGCTTTAGTCGTATAGTTTCGCATCCAATCGCAGAAAGTCACGTTAAACCTTGGCCAGTGAGAGAACACGACACTACATGAGTCCGACTGTTCCTTCCGTTTGTTTTCGAACACTTGAGATTGATATAATGCACCAGCAAAAATTTTATTTTTTTGGCGGGGCATGGCTTCTTTGGCCTCATTCTGTCTGTGCCTCTGGAACCCTCACGGAACCCTTAAAACTCATGTAACACCACTACATGTTTTGAGGAACACTAGGGTTCCACGGAACTCCTGTAGAAGGATACCGAGCTAGATTGTATTTCTCCACACACACGGAAACCTATTTTGACGAGCACAAATCCAACTACACATTGATTAGATTTGCACAGAAATGTTTTTTAGACCGAAAAATGCGCTTTCATTTGCAGTTACAAAACTTATGAGCACTTACAAAAGCTTAAAGCTCACCACAGCCACACGTTAGCCCAGAGTCATCCACCATATTCCTTCTAAGTTCTGTGACGTCATATAAGGACTACGATCAAACGTCAACAAGGACCCAACACTCGATCAATCAACCGTGTAGTGAATCAGTAAAATATAACATTAAGTTAGTTAATGCTAAGATAACAATCGCATAAATACACATGCCATAGTTTAAATTACTCAAAATCAAAAACGTCCTTCAACTGCGAGTAGTTTACCGACATTAAACCACTTTTATTTCAATGCAGCTTTTGCAGGTCTATAGCCTACAGCATAGCCCATCATGCCGTCTCCATAAAAGTGCCGCCAGAGGCGGATCGCCCCCTGCTCCCCCTAGCTACGTCACTGGGTATGGAACCATGCATCATTGCCGGCCGAATACACATAACCAGATTGGTCCACGGCCCACAGCTGCATGCGTCAAGCTCAGCGAGCAGGACACCTCGCTGGCCAACCACGGATGATTGTCAATCCCAAAGCTGGATTAACCCTTAGGCTACTAAGCTATAGCCTTAGGCTCTGGAAAAATTCGTCCAAACATTTTTGATCATTGTTTTGATTAAAAGTAACTATCGAATTATCTCAAACAATTGATCAAATTTGACGAAATATCTGATCAGCCTTAGGCCTACAGCACCCTTAATCCGGCCCTGGCATTACCTTTCAAAAACCGTAATGCTTGTTTGAAAATCTGGCCCTTTCTGCGGACCGCAAATCCTCAGCTCGTGGGCCACTTTTGGCCCCCGAGGCATGCGTTGCACACCCTTGTTTCAGGGTTTTGGAAAAAAGAAGAATCGTTTCCCCCATGGGCGGAGCCAGACATTTTCATTTGGGTGGGCCATTGGAGGGTCAGTTTTGCAACAAGGGGAGCTGTCGATGGTCTGTGTAGGACTTTCAGAAAGAGACCTACAGAAAGAGACCTAATTTTGGGGGGCCACTGGGGTGGCCAGGCAAAATTTTGGGGGGGCAGTGGCCCCCCTGGCACCCCCTAGCTCCGCCCCTGGTTTCCCCTATCCGAAGAATGTTGCTCGGGAACTCCTGGGTGTGACAAAGATATCGGCTCCGTCAGAACAAGTCGTTGGTGACGCAGCCCCAATGCTGCGTCACCCTGAGTCAACGAACGAGTTGGTCGAACCAACGATCCCCGGCATAACAGCAGTAGAGATTTAACTCGACCTTGCTGTCACAAATTCAACATTATATATGGCAAAATCACCATGCCACATTAGTCCTACAGGCGAATTGTACAGCGCGAAACGCGCCAATTTTGGCGTTCGAATCTTTGCTATCATTTCCTCATGCTTATGACTATGAGGATGAATGCAGATTTGGGCATGGATCGAACTTGAATTGAAGTTGATTTGATTTGAGTAAATGCAAATTCAAATTCGAATTTTAGTTGAATTTGTGGTTTTCGCAAATCCGCTAATTTTAATTCTAATCTAATTTGCGACAGCTAAGTTAGCTCTAATTTTACTCTGATCTCATTTATAAAAGCTAAAAAATACTAGTTGTCAAAGATTGCCGCCGGGGCCCTGTGCTGCCAGGGGTCCCACGTGGTACGATGCTGGCTGAAACCAAAAAACGGAAATGTAGGTGATAAATAGCTGAGACGCATAGTTCAATAAACTCTTTGCTTTGAGGGAACACACCGAAGTTTTAAGCGTTTATTTCAATGATTAAGACGTTGTATTGCAGTGGCTCCAATGTTTTAACGTCTCACTGCCACCCAGAAAAATTTTCGTCATCTGAACACCCCTTTTCAACATTGCAATAACAAAAAAAACTGTGAGAAACAAAACATAACTTGAAAAACAATCTTCATTAGAGTAGTGCGGGCAAATATCAATGCAAAGGCTGCATTACTTTCGTCAGCACCCATCTTCTTTTATATGCGCGTATTAATGTTGCTAGCTTGCTAGAACAAATGTAAAGATGGAACGTTAATAAATTGTTGAATACCCCAACGTCTAATCTCAATACCTTCTGGGATATTGAGGCAATACTTTGATGGGTTTCATTGAAAATCGCCTGTTTTTTGGAAAGTGCAAAATAATCTTAAATCGAACATGTTGGTTATTATCACATCCCTACCAACGTCGTTCTTTAGGTTGACGGACCACCAGGGATACACAAGAAGAGCAACAAGAGCCGCGCGATAGACCGATCCTTGTGACTGCTTGCTTACTTTCTGACGCAGGCGACCAGTTCTCCTCAATGCCAGCCAAGTCATACAGGGGATAATCGGACTTTATGCGAGCAACAGTGAATACTCTCACGTCTGGATAGTTAGAGGTTCGTTGGATTTCCTCAGTAGCGTTGTAACCCTTAAAATAAGAAAATGAAAACACTAACTGGAAAACTAAAAACGCCTTCTGACTACGCCAATTTAAGAGAACATTTACAGCATCTGCAATTGAACGTGTGAACTTTGATGCCGGCTTGTTGATCGACTAATGGAGAAATCGAACAGCAGCCAGGAAATTACGACTGCAGATCAACGGTCCCTGACAACCACAGTGTTCTCGTTGCTACAGGCAAGAAACATGTCAGGCTTTGGCCTTTTCGTCAATTACTGCAAATCAAATAATAGCACAAAGTCAAAAAAATTAACATTTTACCAAATTTTCAACTGAACGCGCCAACCGAGGGCGGAAGACATCTCCAAAGCCCACACTAAAACAAACCTGTTTAAGGGTGAATTGCATATTGCTTTGCCCTCCACAAAACCAGACATCACCGAAGAGGACGTTGTTCAGTGTGATCTCTTTCATCATGCCGGGGCTCTCTTGAATGACTTTGATGGCGTAAGGTCCACCAGCTCTGCAACGCAATTGCACTTCACGTTAACATGCTCAACGTTGGTAGCATCAACCGTGGCTGAGAATTCGTGATATTCCAACATAATTTGTCAGACAATTACTTGATGAGGTCGTGCTGTCATCACTGTTGCATTCATTACAAATTGGTCATATTTTTGCACGAAACTATTGTACTGTATAATGCAGCAGAGTATCTTTGACCTTCAAACATACGAATGTGAATATTCAAATGTTGCAAGTCGTATGTAAAGCTTTATACTCAAAGTACCATGCACTTTTCCTATTTCTACTAACTACTTGGCCCTTTACACTGAAAAAAGTTCACTTGGTGGGTGGCGACGTTCAGTTGACCCCTTGTCCTTTCCAGCCGACACCAACGTGTTATGAATCAGTCTGCTTGAAACTTATCCCTGCAGCATTAATTAACTGGAATTAAGTGTGAAAGTTGCCACGATGTCACTATCTATGCATGTTTTCATTGCTAGCACCCAGGAGCGGATTAACCAACCATTGGGCAAACTGGGCAAATGCGCGGGGCCTCGCGCTTTCGGGAGCCTCGCACTTCAATATCAAAACATACCTATGCAAATTTTTCGTGTTCTTAGGCTGTTCACCACGCGGAAAAATTGTAGAGCTTCTTGATTGCTGCGGATTTCTGCGTTTAGTGTATAAGTTAAGGAAACTGAAAACTTTGGCATTAAATCTTTTTTGAGTGACTTAAAATGATTGAGCCATAAAGCATCACACTAGATGGTACAAGAATTAGATCGACATCAGTGCATCCCTGGACGTCCGCAGAAATTTTCCAAAGGGGGGAGAGATCGATATTTCCGTTATCCTTTTCAGGTTGCTGACGATGCAGTGCTAATGGACATTTACAAAACGCTTTACCCTTTTAACTCCATCATTCTGTGCTGGCTGAACCTCACCTTTTTTCCTGAAATATTTTCTACACTGTGGCAATCAAAAATGATTTTTTTCATTTCATAAACTGCATAATATCCATTTATTCGAGCACTTTCTTCGAGTAAGTCATATAATTTAAAAATAAAGAACAACTAGAACAACATGAGCGGTGAAAAAACAAGAAAGCTAGACATTCTCGCACAACTATTCCAAGCAATGAAAAGCAGAAATGCATGTCAACAATATTATGATACAACATACTAAAGTTAGAACACCACGCAGATTTAAACAAACTGAACAGATGATATACGAAAACTCGCCACAATTGATATAACTTTGCACTTATAGTGCTCACTATGAAACTAGAACTGGGCCTTAACGATAAAGACGTATTCCCAGAAGTCATTAAAGACATATTCTGACAAGCCACGTATTTTTATACTGTGCGAAAACAAGCCTGCATAAGAGTCCTTTCATTAAGCTATTCACTTGGGCACGTTGATCACAGTCTCACACTAACAATCGTTTTTTCAAAATTGTGTAAGCACTGCTACAGATTTACTCATACTTCTATTCACACGGTATAAAACTATGCGTGGTTTACCGCTAACAGTAGTTCCACTGTCTCTCTGCATCACCTGCCAATATGTCTGTGTTCAAGAGTCACATGCAGGCCACCTTTCAGTGTCTTCAAATCAACCCAGAATGTGCAGAAAACACAACCGTTTTCTTACAATTAAAACCCAGAAAACTTGTATTGCGAACAAAAGCATATGCGTGTGCTTATTTCAATTAAAACGGTAAAAGGAATACTGCTTTAACTGCGCTTCCTCTTCCGCGTGCAAGAAAATGCGGGATCGTGAAACCTTTCGTAGCTGCCTTTTTCGAAAATCACACATTGACAGACTGTCAGAGACCAGGATCACTTCAGTGAGTTCGTTCCTAAGTTTTCTTCGCAATCTAACGCCTTTGTAATGTAGGTACAATGAGTTGACGTAACAATTAAATTGTGAAATGCTCGTCGTGATAGTGAGAAGTCAGTCTTCGATCAAACAAAGTGCTGTTGTCCAATAGACTAGATCTCGGAATATTTCAATTGGTGTAAGTAACTATTGTGAAGTTCCCATCGCAAAACCTCAGTTAAGTAGCATGTTTCAAGGTGCTTTTGCGCGATATTTCGTAAAAGAACATTTTTTCTAAGCGGTGTAAATTTTGATCTGCGTGAGACTGTACACCAGTGGTTCCTAATCGGGGGGCGCGTCCGCCCAGAGGGGCGTCAATAATTTTCCACGAGGATACGAGCCTTTTGGCGCCTCTAACATGGAAAGTTTGATCAAATAATTTACCAACATATGCACTTGTTTTTCAGCATATTTAAGGTCAGGGGGCATTGAAACAAAGGAAAAGCACTTAAGGGAGGCGTGGTAGAAGAAACGGCTAAGAAACACTACATCTAGTTATATGTTTTCTAAATGCATATGTGAATGGACGATTTGTGATTCGTCAAAGAGTCTATGAAAAAAAATGTTGTGTAGTGTTACGGAAGAAAAGAGATCGTTTTTTGGTGATACAACCTTCTGTTTGAACAAATTGACCACATACAAACCGCAACCGCAGTACATGGTTACCCCAATTGTCTCTGAAATGTAGGCTGCCCATTCCTATCAGTCTTGACGTTTTTGACCGGTGCTTTTGCAAAGTTGAAACGAGGGCATGCCAAACGCTATGCAGTTGCACTGAGCGTTTATGGGGCCTCGCGGTCACGAGTTTTCCCGGGGCCTCGCGTTCATTTAATCCAACCCTGTTTGCACCGCATATTTACGTCTGTATTTTTTCATCTGTGTAACTTTCTTGTTTGCGCCATGTGTGCATGAGGTTTACATCACTGCGTGCGAGTATGAGGCTATTGAACAAAGAACTTTAAGCAGTACTTTATATAAATGTACATCAGTATAAATGTACATCAGCAAATAACGAACCTCGGCCATGAGTTACGTTAACAAAGCATTGTTATATAAACAATCATTTGTATTGGATCAAAATAGAAATGCATGGTGACAATCAATTTTGACACTTGAGTGAGCATAGGTGTAGAGAAAGTATTGCAAACGTAGTTTTCAGGGACACGGACATTCACTCATGCTTTAGCAGGCAACAGAAAAAATAAGTTTCCACTCAATTTGATTCCAATCTGATAATTGTTTTAATCCGTAGATATATTATTATTTGCATCACATTAATTGCAGTAGGCGATGTTGAAAGAAATATCTTAAAAAAGCGGTGGAATAATAAACTTCAGTGAGTTGATGAAACATAACTAAAATCGAATTTGCATAGATTAACTGTAGCAACACAATACAAAAAATGGTCAAAACGAATTGGCAGAAATAAGATCATTGGAAAACAAGTGAATCCTTACTTTCGAGGATTTAGAACAACGGACCAAACACCTTTGCCAGTTGGTCCAGATATTACTGAAGTGTTTTGAACATCTTCCTCTAGGGCAAAGATGACAGTTGCATCTAAAGTTCCATATCCCCAAACAATTGCTTTGTGAGGCTCTCTTTGCAAAACCATGTTGTCTTGATAGTATGACGCAAATGAAAAGCCATCATCTACAAAAAAACAATAAAAACTTATGCAAAGGACAACAAAGAGTTACTTTTGTGAAGTTTTGTATCAAACTATCTTGAAAGGTGAAACCTTCAAGATTTTTTCAAAGAAGTTAATTGTTAACAGTTGTTCCGTAAAATACAATAACGTTTTCGTACTTTGTTTGCAAAGAAAATTTGCAATAATATCCTCCATACCTACGTGCATAACCCTTGAACATTTAATGTACTGTAATATGAGCAAGAACTGGTTTAGTTATGCAGTTTGATATCGAACAACATTTTACTAGGCCTGTAGGCTACAAGTTTTTTTGCAAAACTTTTTGGTCTTGACATTATATGAATGATAAAAGCGCAAACTTCCCGGCTATTTATTACAATGTCTTGAAACATGAGTGAAACTTATCGGTTACCTGACGTCCTTCAATTTTTCATCTTATTGACCGCTTTAGTGCCTGTTGATCTGGGCTGGCCCTAGCAAGTGCGAATCCCAACGCAAGATCTTGGTGCGGGGCCCCTCTGAGCAGTGGTGCGGATGGCTATGCTAAAACCCCAAATGAACGAAAAATACTCCGAAAAACGCGAAAAGACAACACCGTACTAAAAACCTATTGAAAGGATACTAAAACCAAAATATAAGCTAAGTGTTGGGGGTGGTTTTTACATTTAGCTTGGCAGGGAAGTCAAATCGCCCTCTTCCCTCCCGTCAATTTCTCCACTGCAAGGAATTGATTTAACAAAAATGCAATCAATGTTTCGAATCTTTGATACAGTTGATAAATATCAACGCTTCAAATCTTTTATCAGGCAAACAACATCTATCAGGCTTGAACATTCGTCCAGCAACGCTGAAAATTCGTTTGTTAGTAATTTCAAAATTTCTGACTATTTCTACTAAGTGCGGGTTACGATCGTCTGCATGCCAATATAACATTGTGCAGCTTTTACTTTGAAATGAACAATGATGTTAATATAGCTGGGCATCTGTCTGTTGGACCAATAGTCAATGCTTAACAAATCATCACAGGTTTGGTTGAGTTTTTTTTCCCGGTATCTGGTGGTTCACTGTTGACATGCTAGTTATCAGTGTTGTGGAAAGGTACTTTCGACTTGGATTAAAGTACCTTATTAGTCTGAAAGAAACAATTTTCTGTATATAAGTTACTGTACTAATTACATACATAGCCTAGAACTTACATTCGTAAGTTCACTCTAAATATATATAAATGAAACGGACACATCTCCTTGTAATATCCAACTATTCTGTTGCCGAAGTGTGAACCTGTTTCCTGTTTTTAATAAGAGCTCCTATGTTTGTTGCTACTGTACGTGCCACAAGACTCACTACGTTACATCTGGCGGCCAACAGGAAGGCTAGCTGGAACAAAGAGAGAATTGGCTAGAAACGCTGTGCTTGCCCCAGGACTGTCTGGATATAAAAACACATAGACGGGTAAATAGCCTCACCTGTAACACAACCATAACAAACGATGATATAGGAGGAAGCCCTGCCACCACAACCGCGGTTCATCGCACAGTGATGTAGGGTGAACATTTCCAAGTTTAATCGGAAAAGTAATCGTCGATTACGATTAAATTGGCAAGGTAATCGATTACGATTACGATTACCTTTCCATTTTAGTCAGGTCAATCGATTACAATTACTCAAAAAGCTATAATCGATTGCAATCGATTACGATTGACGATTACGACTATCTCATGCCTGGATGGGATACAGCCTTTCAAAGCACAAAATGACTAGATATTCTAAAAATTTTGGGGGAAGCATAGCCCCTTGGGCCGCCTGGCTATGCCTATGTGAGCATGGTCAATTGATGAAATAGAAGCACATAGCCACCCAATATAATGATAAAACATACCAAGTGCCCTTGATGACATTCACAATTTTTGCCTTGCCTAATTAAGTCACAGTGGAGCTTAAAATGTTCTTACGAACTTGGACTTTGAAGCGGTGGTTTTTCTAACTATTTACACTCGCAAATAGGCAAAACACAACGAGTGTGTGGTGGGGCGGTAATTGATAAAAGTACTGGCACGACCGACATATAATGCGGAATAATTAGTGGACAAAGAAAAGGAAGCAAATCTAAGTGCGAACACGTCACAAAATTTCGCGCTGGTTTGCATGAGATTTTTGGCTTCCACGGGTACAACCACTCATCTTTTGTAAATTGTTGAAATGTCATAGAGTATTTGACAAAATATTTAAATATTTAATCGACACTACAACTTGCTGTGAAGCAAAACTGCAAGTTTTTGTCAAAATGAAGATGACCCACAAGTTCCGCAACCAACTAAAAACTTTAAAAAACCAAATAATTTTTTGAAAACTGAACAACGTTGGCAGAACTTCCGCCAAAGTTAAGAGAACAAACACTCGTTTTGACCTGTTCATTGCGCTTTGCATCACTACACACCTTTTTTGCAATAACTGTAGGTCTACTGTAGTCTTACTAGCACTAGTAACAACCAAGTTCCATCCATAAAGACTACGACATAATGGAGCCCGGACAAAACGCTGAGAGCAATTGATTACGTTCGATAATAATTAGAGGAAATTCATCGTTATTTCAAACGAGATAGTTTTTTCCTAACAATGAGATTAATAAGCCTTTTCTACAATTCTCGAGCGCAAGGAGTGTATGGCAAAAATGAACAACCTGCCCAAACACCATGGCGCGGGGCCCAATGCAGTTGCATCGCTTGCATCTGCCTTGCCGGTTCTGCTGTGGATTTGTTAACTCACCATTTACGTTTATCACATTATTAGTCGCTATTTACCGCATGCTTTTGCGCTATTTACTGCTTTACTTTAGTTAGTCACGCTTTGTTCATTTCTGGGAAGGCTTACTCTATTTACTACGTTGTTATATATTGCCATCTTCCAGCGTTTTCATTCTACGCTTCTACGTTTTGGTCGCATACTGTCACCCGTTTCCTACATAACGTGGTGGTCGGTTTTGCGTTTTCGTCTTTGTACGTCATACTGCTCATTTTTTTCTAGTATTAAATTGCTTGTTATATGCATGAATATGAATATTAAGCGAATGTTGTCTCGCAACGGGTACCCAACAATTTTTTGGACCGTTGCATTCAGCAATTCTTAAATAGAAAATACGGTGTCACGCAACAACGTGGTGCACCCGCTGAACCCTCTCCCTCACCCAA